>Ga0209296_1000566_pt1 | contig 32233 bp, 38 predicted proteins | sample S_130206_EF_Meta_FD_187319 | JGI IMG/M metagenome (GOLD analysis project Ga0209296, IMG submission 187319) | Freshwater microbial communities from Lake Simoncouche, Canada to study carbon cycling - S_130206_EF_MetaG (SPAdes) (version 2) | ecosystem: Environmental > Aquatic > Freshwater > Lake ... | reverse complement strand
CTGCTAGAGTAGCAGCACCTGTTCCACCATTTGCAATTGGAAGCGTTCCCGTCACACCAGTAGTTAAAGGAAGACCCGTAGCATTGGTTAACGTACCACTTGTAGGCGTACCAAGAATTGGCGTAACTAGGGTGGGACTTGTAGATAAGACGTTATTACCAGAGCCTGTGCTAGTGCCAACACCAGTGCCACCTTTAGTAACTTTTAGTAGTGGACCAGCATCAAACAATGCGTCAATAGAGTCTAGGTCTGTATTGATCTTTGTTCCCCAGCTGTCGGTAGATGCACCAACTTCTGGTTTGGTCAGCAATAGATTTGTGGTGGTTGTATCAGCCATTTTTCACCTCATGCGGCAATTTGCCAAGATTCACTATTATCAGCAATTGGAGTCCAAGTCTCACTTGAATCACTTATTGCTGTCCATGTTTCAGCGTTATCGCTTTCTGTTTGCCATTTTAGTCTTGCATTGACCGCCATGGATGACGCTGCAATGAACACAATTTCAGCAGACTGTCTGCGCTGCGCATCCACCGCCATGGTGCTGGTGGCCACAATGACTACGCCACTGTTTCCACTGATGTTGCTGGACACTGTTAGAGTTGATACATCAACAATGTCAAATGCACCAATTGCGACTCTAGTGGCCGCCACCGCCATGGTGCTTGTGTCACTGATGGTGGCTTCGCCAATCGCATACCTGACACCATCCACAGCCATGGTGGATGTATCGCTGATGGCAGCTGATGCATTTGCTAGTCTATTGGCCTCTACGGCCATTGTGCTTGTATCACTGATGGCCAGTGATGCAGAAACAATAGTATTTGCGTTAATCGCTACTGTGCTTGTGTCGGATATTAAGACTTCAGCATCAATATATTTATTGGCAGACACCACCATTGTGCTGGTGTCATAAATTTCAAATTGAGCGCTAGAAATAACTCCAGCACCAATGTCCATGGTGCTGGTTGAAGAAATGGAAACACTTGCAAGGCTTATGCCATAAGAATATTTGCCACTTCCATAAGGACCAGACCCATAGGCTGCCATATCAGGCCAAAGTGATGCTCAAAGATGCGGCTGGAATGCGCAAGACATCGCCAGAATTGATTGTTCGAGCTGTGGTCAAAGGAGCCCAGGCTAACAGATTGCCAGCAGTAGATGCGTCAAAAATGCCTGCCCAGCCTACTGATCCCCAGTTTCCACCAGAAGCAGCTGCAAACTCGATGGCCGCGGCATTGGTGAATGTCGTGGCCGTGCCAGAGCCAGAGATCGTGCCAGTCACCACCCGTGCATAGGCATTGCCAGACACCTCAGTGCCGCCACCCGTGTCACTGGGCGCAGCCGTGAATAGGCCAACATACCAGGCAGTGGGGCGGGTGGCCGTGTTAGTTGTAAATAAAAAATTTAAAACTAGGTTTTCTGTGTAATCGCTGAAAGATGACATGGTTTATTCCTTATCCAAAAGTTTTAGCACGGGTCAGCAATGCACCGCCAGAAGATGCACCGCGATCATCGGCAGTTTGCGCGTCATTCAAGGCTCGCTCATACAGTGTTGCCCATGTCTGGATTCTCGCATCATCTTGCAAGTATGGTGCAGCCTGCAATAGCGCTCCATAAAGATAAATGTCTGGGTTTGATGTCAAAAGCCAATTGGTCGTGTTGCCAGTTGATAACTTTGACAACTTTGCGTAATAGGTTAGCTCGGTCGTGTAGTTTGCGTCTGGTGTTGGGACAATGCGAAACTGGCCGCCAACAATTCCAAAAAATTTTGGTTTGCCGCTGGCTGTGTATTTGGTCATCTCATTGTCCAAGGCATCAATGCTCAAAAACTGCAATGGTGTCTGGGGGTTTGTGCTTGTGAGCTTTAGGGATTTGGTCTCCAAGAAGTCAGCAGGCACAGCACCATACTGCGCGTCAAAAGACGCATTGGCCCTGACGATCATCTGCCTGGTGCGCAGTGTTCTTTCAATTTGTGCCTCGGCCAGAGAGATAAAGTCAGGAATGGTGGCAGTTAAATCTGACCGATTGAGCCAGTCGCCAATAGATGTCTTCAGTTCTGCATAGGTGCTAAGTGCCATTTTTCGCCTCTTTTTCCATCTCTTCTTTGACAATCCAAGTGTGAGGGTGGCCAAATTCAAAAGTGCCTATGTGGCCAATCTCTTGAGAAACGTCATGGTCGATGTAGACTTTAAAGCCAAGCTCTTTGGCTTTCTTACAAAAGAACACATCCTCACCCATGTAGCCCCGTGTTGTCTGCCAAGGCATATCAAACCATGGCTCAGACATACCCTTAAACACCTCGCGCTTGATCAACATTATGCCCGTTCCAATGCTTCCCACCTCTTCCAATCCAGTTGAATCTGGCATGGTGTAGACGGGAATGCGCTTACCGTTCTCATCATAATTCTGGGCAGTTGGGCCAGTTGGCATTCTACGCTTGGCACAGTTGGCAGCCACAATGTCTTTGTCATGGGCCAAGAGCCTCCCCACCATGTCCTGGGGGAAAGTCATGTCTGAGTCAATGAAGAGAATGTGTGTGCAGCCCTCTGCCATGGCATCCAAGCAAAGGTCAGCCCTTTGGTTTTGGATAATTGTGCCTTGCATCAATTTCAGACTGATTGCGTCTTCGGTATTGAGCGTGTGATAAGCCACCATATTGACCATGCAATAGCAATAGTTGGTGTGGACCTGATCACGGGCCGGTGTGCAAACTGCAACGTAATTGCTCATATCTTCCCAGGTCTAGTTCTAAAAAATTGATTGTCAGAATCGTTGAGCCAGCGTTTCATGTACTCTTGGTCATCGATTTTGCCTTCGGCCTTCATCTTGTAATAGAGGGATTCGGGGATGGATGCCACCAAGTGCCACTCACCATTCCAGCTGGCTTTCTCATCCACAGCGTTGTAGATGGCCTTGTTGGCCTCAATGACCGCAGTCACATCTTGCTGGGTCTGGATCGTCACATCGCCAGTCTCTGGATTCTCATGCCAGAAGCGCTTGATGCCTTGCTCTTTGTTTTCGCTCAGTAATCTTTTATGAATCATATTAAAAAAAGAGCCAGATTTCTCTGGCTCTTTCCGTTTGCTTACTATTAAGAAGTAACCAAGTCAGCGGCCAAGCCGTGGGCATTTTCAGCCAACACTTTGTGACCCCATTCCACGATCAGCATACGCTTTTCAGCGTCACCGGTCTTGGCCAATTCGACTTGCTGATAAGGGCGCAGCACTGTCATCTTGGCGTAGTCAGGATCGATCACCCATGCATCACGCTCACGCTGGAATCTATTTGCAATGACCTGTACGTTTCCGAAATCTGAAACATAAATGTCAACTGCGCCAACCAGTGTGGCAGGCTTTGCACCACCATCAATGTTGAAACGGCTAGAAGCGATACCAGAGAAGCCTGACACGCGCTGCTTGTTAACAGGACCGCACATCAAAATCTTAGGTGTACCGCCAGATGTCCACACCTTCTGAATCACATTTTTCAAAATGGTTTCAGTAAATGTGCGCACTGTGCCATCTGTACGGGCGCTGTTTGGCAGCGTTGTATAAGATGGATCAACACCGCTAGTGCCTTTGTCGGTGTTTGTTTTCACAAACGCGCCCAAAGAGGCAGTCGTGCGGGCAGTTGTCGAATCACCAGCATTGGCGATAGCGCCATTGAGCATGGAGAATTCTTGATCGCGCTTAATTTCAGCGCCACGTTTTGCGATCTGGTAAGCCAGTTCGCTGCGACGGCCAGCCTTGTTCACCACTTCTTCAGTAGCTGACAAGATGATTGTCTTGCGTGAAATCTGTGCATAGTTTTGCATACGCACAGTAGCAGTCACTGAGTCAAACGATGCAACATCGTCACCCTCAAGTTGTGCATTGGCAGCAGCTGCGGCCAATGTATCAGTTTGGAACTCAAACAAGCTATTTGACACGTTCTCACGGCCAATGTTGCTCATATATGGAGTTTCTTCTGGAGCTATATTTGTGATGACATTGCTCAAATCTTCCCGAATACCCTTTGCGGAGTAAGTCAGGAATGTGTTACTTACGATAGCCATAATTTCCTCATTTCAATAAAAGTTCAATTGCAGAAGCCGCATCATCGACACGGCCAGTTTTTGCAAGACGCTGCTTTGCGCGCATACTTTCATTTGTTGTCGAAACCCGACCAGCTGCACCAGGCTTGGCTGATCGTGGGCCATTGTTCACCACAGGCTTAATGCCTTGGCGTTTACTTACCATCTGGTCATACATTGCCGCTTTACGCAACAACAAAACCAGTCGGTGATCGTAAACACTCTTCAAATCTTCATCGGAAAAGCCTGCTGCCTTTGCAGATTCAATCACCAGCGCCTTTTCAACTTTTGCCTTCTTAGAATCTTTCCATTCTGGCAAAGCTGCCAAAAGTGCTTCTTGTTGGCTTTCAAGTTGCACCTCCATTGCACGCTGCTGTTCATACTGAGAAACTTGAGACAGACGATACTGTTCGGCCTGAATAGCACCTAGTTTTTCTTGTCTCTCACGCATGATTTCCTTTTGCCTCACCCATTCGATTGGGTCTTCTTGATACAGATAATCCATATCAACTTGAGGCTCCAAAGACTGAAGTTGGGCTTGCAATGCTCCCAACAATTGAGCGTACTGTCCACGCTCGGCCCGTACTGCCTGCGTTTCTTGCTCGACTTGCTTTCGCACTTCGGCAATCTGCTGCGTTTTACGGGTGTAGTCCTGAGTCCTGGAGTAACCCTTCTGAAGCTCGTCTAGCGTGACAGAAACTTCCTTGCCGTCAACTTTGACAGTGAAAGTCTGCTGCTGTTCCTCTTCTTCTGGCTCTTCCTCTTCTTCGGACTGTTCCTCTGAGGTCTCTTCCTCTGGCGCGTCTTCCACACCAGATTCATCCTCCTCAGAAGCCGCTGTCTCGGTTTCCTCTTCGGATTCCTCGACTGGCTGCGTCTCGTCAATTTCTGCTTGTCCCTGTTCGGGGGCTAACATTGCCGAGATAGCACTGGCCGCATCGGCCATATTCATTGCTGTTGTTTCTGCCATAGTAATTTTTTAAATTAGGTTTTTCTGTGATTTGACGATAGCGTTTTGGGCAATCTTGCCGTTGTCCATAATCTTGATCAACTCTTGCCGCAGGCCGTCAATGGCCTGCAACATACACCACGCTGTCTCCCGCCTCGCAGACTCTTCGGGTTTCGATGATCGAAATATCCAAAGTTGGTCACCTTCTAATTTTGCAATCGCTGCATTGAGGGTTTCATCCTCCAGCAGCTGCTTGGCCTTTCGGCCTTTATTTACCTGGTCTTCGTTTGTCACTTACTGTGCCATTCCTTGAAAGGTTGATGGGGGCATCATCTCAGGCGCTGGTGGCTGCGGCTGCGACACAAACTGTGCCGCCTGCTGCTGGGCCAACAATGCCTGCTGACGCATTGCTTCACGATCAATATTCTGGGCCGCATCAATTTCGGCTGTACTGATCTGTGATTTGTACTTTAACTCAATTTCATACTTTTTGAGATACATATCCTGAGCCATCTTGTCACGGGCCAGATCATCATCCAAAAGCATTTGCTGCCTTCTCAGTTCCAACTCGGCTGCCTTCTTTTGAATATCTGCCTTGATTGACTCGGCCTGCACCTGGGCCAAGACTTCCTCTGGGGTTGGCTTGGGTGTGGGTGTGGGCGGCACATAGTCGGCAGGGATATCTTGAAAAAAGCTCGTTGAGTCTTTGAATCCAGATAACTCTACGATTTTTCGCAGGGTATTACTGAACTGCTGGGGCGTGACCAGGGGATTTGTTGGGCCAAGCTGCTGCAAGATTTGCTCTTGCTTGGCCATGATCATCATCAGCGCTTGGAGCTTCTCGTTGGTGTCGCCATTGCCAAGGGCAATATTGATGTTTGCATCCATCGACACATCCCAGAATCTTGGATCGATTTGCACCCACTTGTTGCGCATCCGAACCATTCGGGCTTTGTCCTGGTGTGTTGTGGCCAAGAACAAAATGCCCTTGAATAGCTTTTTCATGCCTTCAGCCAGAATGCGTGCAGTCAACTCAATGCGACCTTGGCTGGCATTGATCGTTGCATTTACCGCGGCCTTGGTGCTTGACTGCAATGCGTCAGCATTCAGTCCCATGGCCGCCTTGCTCATGCCGGTGCGATCTTCCTTGATCTGGTCCATGTATTCCATCATCGGGAATGCGGCCTGACCCACAAATGGGGTTGTCAAAGGCTGGACCATGCCAGGCGCACGCATACGAATGATTGCACCCGTCTCATTGTTCAAAACGTCATCAATGTTGACTTGGCCTTCGACCACTGCCGTGCGCGGGTGAATAGATTGCGCCAGACTGTCTAGCGTGTTCCTGAGTATTTCCGACTTGATCTCTTGCAAGTCGCGGGTAATGTCAAAAATTGACATCGCCTCAAGTGGACTTGTGTGTGGCTCTGGGTCGCAGGGAAAGTCAGCAAATGGAATGTAGCTGGCCGGCAGATTTCGCACCACCTTGTAGCCTCCACCCATGCAGCAGACTTTTCTAAGCTCTGCAATGCCATCATTGTCATAGTCCACACGGGAATAAGCCTCGATGTACAGCACTCTGCGCATCATCGGGTTGGCAGCGTCATTCGTGCCAAATGTGGTGCTTAGTGGCTGGCGTGCCAAATACTCATCATTGCTGTCTAGGTCTGTCGTTGACAGATTCTCTTCAATTTCATCTTGGTCATAGCCCATGGCCATCAGGTCGGCCACAGTGGCCATCTGCCGGTGGGCAATGATGGTCGAATCGTCAAACGATCTGGCGCGTCTGTCCAGCAGCAGCTCCTCTGGTGGCACGGCCATGATCCTGATCCGGCCATCCTTTGTGATACGCTTGATTTGCACATCATGGACCATTGGCGCAGGCATTGCTACGGGCTGGCCAGTCATGGGGTCAACTGTCGATATTTGCAATTCTTCAATTTCGGGGTCAGGGTAAGACGTAATGATCTTGACTTCAGCACCAGGCTCTTGCATCAGCATCTCTAGCGTCTGGTCATCGAGGCCGGTATATTCCTCAATTCGGACCTTCTCTTCATCTTCCCACCAGAATTTGGCAATGCCGCATTTTCTGACCAGTGCATCTTTGAAGATGGCATAACTGGTCAAAAACCCGTTGTTGTCGTTTTGAAATACATAGTTGGCATAGTCTGTCGCCTGCTGCGCCATCTTCACATCTTCTGGTCCACGGGGGGCAAACTCGACCACATTCTCAGAATTAAAGAAAACCCGCATCAGGCTTGGCAGCATGGCCGAGACAGTGTCCCGCACCTCCATGGCCACCACCTTGCTGTTGCCTTCGACCTCATTGCCGAATAAATCACCGCGATAGTATTCAGTCCCTTTGGCGCGTGTGGGGGACAAATCACTGTCCACATAGCTCACGGCATCGGTAAGGTCTTGCGTGATGATGCTTTGCAGTTCCGCATCATCCATTGGCTCTTGGGCTGCAATGTCGGTGCTAATGTTTAATTCGTTCATTTTTTGTTCCTTGCAGATATCGCTTTGGCTTTGGCGCGTGCATCTTCTTTGCTATTTGCGCCCCATGCCTTCAGACTCAGCAGCAGCCTGGTCGGCTCACCACTCTTGTACTCAGGCCCAGGCATATTGCCCATCCGCGCCAAGAATGATGCACGCCTTGGATTGTCGCCTGATTTGACTGGCGCTTTAAGGTCCATGCCGGCAGCCTTTGCACTGGCACGGCCTTTAGCGTTTAAGCCGCCAGACGGGCTTTTGCCTTCTTTACGCTGCCAAGCTGGGGTCTTCATTTCTTTTTCACTGGCTTGGCGGTTTTAGCCGCTGCTTTAAAGTCTGAAGCGCTTGGAGCGCCTTTTGCCCCAGGCTTGCGCATCTTCTCTTTGCTTCCAGCAGCAATTCTTTCGCGTTTAGCATGAATGTTTGCATATAGCCCTTTCATTCTTCATCTCCCATGTCTTCGCCATCCTCACCATCTTGCTCGCCAGTGTTCGGACCACCGACCACCCATGCATCGCACGTTCGGCTGGCTGCACACTTGAAATCAAAAATCTCGCAGTAACCAAGGTCGGCCAGCTTGATCGTTCCCCATGGGTCTGCTTCCATGCCAATGCCCTGGGCAATGCACTGTTTCAGCTTGTCAGACACATTGAATGCCGCGCAGTTACCGCACAGGCTTTTCTTGGCATCCTCGGCTGAGACATCCCACTGGCCAGCCTTCTTTTGCCAAAACGCGCTGTTTGGCAGTTTGGGATTCTCAGGACCATAGGCCGCGCTGGTGATTGCCTTGGCGCGGTTTTTCAGATTGAGCGTAATGTCTTGAGTTGGCATGGGGCAGCTGCTGCCATCACCCTCTTGGGCCATGCCAGATTTGTTGTCCATGACCTGGCTCATGGTGCGTTTTAAGGTAGCCATTATTTTTTCGCCTTGTTCTTTGCCGTGCGCTGACCGCGCATGGGCATCTTTGCCTCAGACATTGCAATGGCAATGGCCTGCTTGGGATTCTTGACCACTGGGCCACCCTTGCCAGAGTGCAGCTTTCCAGAGCCAAACTCACCCATCACTTTGCCGACCTTCTTTTGCGCTTTAGTCATTGCCTTCATAGGTTTCCCCCATTGGTTTGTAAATGCCCAATTATGCAACCCGCGACAAGTTTCTGCGCAGGGGTTGGCTCCATTTGCTTGAGCCTGCTGACCCATACATTCCCGCCACCGCATCGCTGGCAAATGTCAGGACAAAGGCATCGGCCTTGTCTGGGCTTGGCAGCCCTCTCCTCTTGATCTCATCTTTCCCCTCGATGGCGATCTTGCCGTTGCTGGTGAATGAATACCGCACTGTGGCCAGTTCAGCAATCAAGACCTCATCCCGCGGCATCTTGCAGTCCCGAGCTTCGAGCCAAGCTCTTGCCCTGTACCAAAGTTCTGCTTTTAGATTCCTGTAAGTCCCGCCCATGGCCGGTGATTCACTGACATTGATCCCTCTGGCCGGCAGGCCCAGCTCTCGCAGCCGGTCCACCACCCCAGCGCCTAATCCAATGCTATCCACCAGAATCTCTTTGGGCTGCTGGCTTGGTGGCAGCGCCTGATACTCGGCCACCACCGCACCAGTCAGCTGCATCAAGTCCAAATTTTTCCATGTCCTGATCGCCTCAGTCACTGCATTTCCTTGGCGTTTGCATAGTGCTGACCTATCCGATCCAAACCGCGCCACATCCAAGCCCCATAGCATGGGCGCATACTCACTTGGCGCGACATCCCGATTCACCGCACTTTCTAGCAAATCCATGGCAATCACAGTGTCATCATCGCCCTTGGGAAACTCCCCGATCACCCTGATCCGGTAGACGTTGCTCTCTTCCCCATACCGCATGGCCATCTCTTTGACGTACTCATCTGATACCCGTGGCGAGTCAGTGCAGGCCACTTGGAATGTGGTCCACTCATCAGCCAGGCGTGTATGCGTGTCATAGAAAAACCCACTACTTCTCACCGGATTACCCAAAAGCAACGTCACCGCGTTATGGCCAGACATTGAGCCAGCCGCAGCCTCGAACACTTGCTCCGGCACACCAGAAGCCTCATCGGCCACCAGCATCACATTCTCACTGTGAATTCCCTGCAAAGCCTCCGGCTGCTCTGCCCTGCTGGTCCTAGCCGAAATAAACATCTCAGTCGGTGCAGCATTAAATTCAATCCTCTCTTGCTTGACAGTCAGCAACCCCTGCAAAGGCAGTGGCATCGCATTGATCCACCTCTTTAGCTCTGCAAACATCGCGTCATAAAGCTGGCTGCTTGTCGGTGCAGTCACCACCACCTTGACCGGACTCCTGGTCATAAAGTACCAGAGCATGGCCCAGCTGCTTGCTGTACTTTTCCCCACCCCGTGGCCAGACCTGACAGATATCTTGCGATCCCCTCTCGCTATCGCACCAAGAAACTTCACTTGCCATGGGTCAGGGTCAACCCCCAAAACCTCTTGCACAAACAAAACAGGATCAGGCTGATACCGGTCCACCCACTGAGCAAAGACATTTTCTTTCATGGATGAATAGTCTCATAGATGGCCCAAGCCTTGGGACTCATCGCCCATTTATGCGCCTCCAACTCATCAGTTCTGACCAGTATCAGCAAATAGTAGGTCATCGCCAAGTCAAACCGCCCCTCATCAATAGCCTCCATCATCCGAATCTTTAGGTCCAACATCACCACCGACAAATGCAGCGCTGTCAATAAATCAGTCATCTCATCCTCGCTTGTTTCAAATTCCGGCCCGTCTCCCTATCGGTCCAGCACGATGCACATATCCACCTCGCTGCACTCATCTGCACACCACCCTCTGGCGGCTTCATCTCTTCGCACTTATTGCACAGTCTCAACTTATGACCATGCACATTCCCATTCAGCCTGATTTGATTATTTACAAAATTACTCTTCACTGTATTCTCTGAATTTTATTATGTGGGTGCGTTAACCATTTATCACCTAATAATCTAATCGCTTTAATATATTGCAATTGATTATGTCTATTCGTACTACGCGGCACATAATCAACATTGAATAACTGGCGCACTTTAATAAGCATTATCGTGTTCATATAATCCCCACTATGTCGTTGATACTCACCCATGTGTGCCAGATAATCGTGCTGTCTGGCTTTGTCAAAGTGCAAAACACTTTGTTGTCTTTAGGCTCATCAGTGTCTAAGACAATCCACTCCTGGTCATCAATTGTGACTGTCGCTTGCTTCGTTTGCATAGGTTTAAGGTGTTAGTTGATGGAGTTGACATTTTTGCACAATTTAACTTATTTGGTATTTTTTTAAAAAATTTTTTTAGTAGGTGTTTAGTGCCGCCACAGTCGCCCCGCCAAAGCCGGCCAAGGGGGGGGTCGCGGCCACCGACCGCCAGCTGGCCAGCAGCTGGGTTATCCACGGATTTTGGCTAACCTTATCCACAGATTCCTGTGCATAAGTAGGCTTGTAATACTTTTATGCACTTAATTCTGTGGATATCTAGTTATCCACTTAACATAATGGTCGTTGTATAAAGTAGCTGAATGCTTCGGTATTCGTTTACTCGATTGTCACGCTGCGCTTGCGTAATGCATCAAGTGCCAGGCTGCCAAGGTCGATATTGACCAGTGGCTGCTGCTTATCACCATACTCATCTGGCGCTTGCTTACTGGCCAGCCAGCGCCTTGTGTCCACTCTCAGCTTGGCCACTTGCGCCTCTTGAGGGCTTGCACTGTCTGCAATTTCGATAGTTTCCTCTGCTAAACTTCGGCCACCACGCGCCCGCGCACGCGCAAGGGCAGAAGCCCGCGCCTCGCCCCCTCTATCGATCCAATCATAAAAAGCCGTGTGGCTTACCTTCAACGACCTTGCCAAGCTAAGAATGGTCTCACCTTCGGAGAGTCTGTCTAGTATGGTAATTTCGCCACCAGCAGCGTGAATCTTCTTGTTGACATCTGTGGCCTCTTTGCGTGCGAGAGCTGCTTGCTCTTTGAGACCCATTTGCCTTTCGGCAATGTTGTCGGCCACTTCTGCAAGTGTTTGTGCTTTACGTTTTGGTTCAGCCATTCAGATAATCCTCGATTGATTTGATTGCTTCGGCAGCTGATCTGGCGACCACTGCTTGATATCCTTTTGCATTTAACTGCAAACTTACTGCACTTTGTTTGGCTGAGACCACACCGGCCTTGGTCTTCATTTCCACAAATAACGCATGAAAGCCGTTTTTAGGCTCTAAGACGCAAAGGTCTGGCATTCCTGACAAAACCCCTTCATTGTGCAATTTAACGCGCTCTGAGGCCGTTCTATCGCCTCCATTGGGTATTGCTGCAATGATGATGTCAGGATAAAACGCTCTGAAATGTTGCACCACTTTGACCTGGTCAATGTGTTCAATGCTTTTTCGTTTGCGTTTTAAGTCAACCACCATGCTTCGGATTCTACTGCCGAGGCTTTGGCTTGGAATAGATGGCATCGGTGTTTGACATCAGTCGGGAATGCAGCCAGTCCGGTTTTGGCGCACTGGTGTTCGGACCATGTAACAGTTGCCCATCCACCTTTTATCTTTGCTTGGTCAAACATCCATTGCAGTGGTTTTGCATTGACCTTTCGGTGTCTTTCCATCTGCTCGGCTGGCATTGACTGGCGCTGCTCTACCATTTCCGCATTAGCGCATTGATGGCAGAAAACGCGCTCATCTTCGATGAAATCTAAATTTGTGGATAACCTGTGCATAACTTTCCTTTGTGTTGGACCATCAAATGCTCGTTTCTAATACGGAAAGCCCTTAAGGAATTTTCCGCCTTTCCGCATTAGAAACTGAAGTACCTTCCAAGCCGAGACTGGTCTGTGGATAAGTGGGTCTACGACCCCCACTTATCCAACAATCCCTGCCATTGTCTAATACGGAATTCCGCATTAGTTCCGTATTAGTTCCGCCTTTCCGCATTAGACTGGTCATGCCAACTTAACCCAGCCTGACAGTGGCTCGTTTGGTGCGAATCTGGTGAAGATGGCCGTGCCAATGTGCTTGCGGATATAGCCTGCATCACTGCCTTTAACGCTGCTGAATATCTCGGTCCAATCCAGTTGGTAGGCGTTTTGGAGTTCTTTTGGCACAACTGGCCTGCCTGGTCCTCTGCGCATAATGACGCTGCCTTTATCGTTGATGATGGACTGGACCACCATGCAAACCTCATCGCACTTGTCTTGGATGCGCTGCTCTTTGGCACTGTCTTGGATTGATTGCTTGGCGGCCATTCGGTCTTGTTCTGACGACATGGCTGGAATGGCCACCCGACAAATAATCTCTTGCAGATCACCAGCTGCTGTGGTGACCAGTTCTGGAAATGTGATTGAGTCGAATTTGATTTCTCTGAATTGAGGCTCATAGCGCGTTTTGGTCAGCTTTAGGTAGCGCTGGTTATCCTCATCCATGAAAAGCACGCCTGTAAGGGTTGCATCGCCTGTGAATGCTGATGCACCACGGGCCATGGCATCGGAGTCTTGGCGGGAAATTGTTTTGTTTGTGTGGGTCAGGATACAGACTGGGGCTTTTTGCTGTATGAATATGGTCTGCTTGATGGCGGCAATAAAGCTACCCACTTCTGAGTTGTCATTCTCGTTGTCAATATCCATGGTCGCATTGGCCGTGTCCAGAACCAATAATGGTTTAATGCCGTTAACAGTGTGGCGCTCAATATTATGGGCAAGCCTTAATAAATCTTTGACATTTGACCTTCTGGCATCAATAACCACAAACCAGTCGTTTAAGTTATTTATCTTGTAATGCTTTGAATATGCAAATAGTGTTCTGATTATCTGGTCACTGTCTTCTGTCACGATTATTGACTTGCGTTTCTTTTTAGCGTGAATCTCGCAGCCATCTACTGAAAACCCTGCCATGACCATGCACATGGATAAGACTGCTGTGGTCTTACCCACACCAGGCTGACCGGCCAAGATGAAAAACGAATGGGCCATGAATCCCTCGATCAGATAATCAATGGGATTGAGCTTTGTCAGGTCTAAGGCAAGCTCTGGCCATGATGGGTCTAGTGTGTCTGTGGCCACTGGCGCATTGATGACTGCTGCAAAGTCTTCCACCGCTGATTTGCGCTCGGCCTGTTTGGTTGGCGGCTCCCAGCCACAATCTTTGGCGTGTTTATAGAGTGTGCCAAGCCCCACACCTTTGCCCTGGTGAAAGCTCTTCCAGTGGATTTCAATGTCTTTTGTGCCGGCAAACTTTTGGCCAGCCATAGACCATGTCATCCATGGGCCAAGACCCGCTTCTCCGAATTCGGTGTGCAGCGCTTGGCCAAGCTCAATCCACTGGTCATAGTCGCAGTCTGGGGAAATATGGTGCAAAGCCTTGATAGCGCGATCAAGATCGCTGTCATCAAGCCTTGAGCCTAATTGGGTGAAGTCAAATGATTGGCTCGGGGTAGCAGGCTTTGGCTCTTGCAGTTGGTGCTGCTCGATGATGCCCCAGTCTTGCAGCAGCTCATGCAAATCGACTGCCTCTTGAAATTCACCGACCAATTGATTGCCACTAAGTAGCACTGACTTGCCGGCACTGTTTGGCAGGCCAAATACTTCAAGCTCTTGGCCACCACCGAGCTTGTATTTCGGCAGCACCTGGTCAGATTCTTTTGGTGGTTGGACCCAAAGGAACACATGGCGGCCACGGCCTGAGACAGAGACCTCGGTCAGCATCTTGTTGGCCTTGACAAATTTGGCCATGCGCTGGATGGCCACATTGGTTGGGCCACTAGCGTGCTTCATATCCACATCGAGGCAAACCAAATAGTTTCCTGATGCGGAGATGATCGGGCGCTGCTGAACAAGGCCAAGATATTGGCCATGAGGGCATGACTCCATGGCCCAAATGTCTTCAGCGTTGTAGAGGTCTGTCGGGTCTGTATCCCGTGCCACACCTTGGCCAGATCGCTTGTAGGGGATTTTCTTAGAGCCTTGCAGGGCAAAGGTGCAGAAGACTGCATCTGGGGCGACTGTGCCAATCTTGCAGGCGACAGATTGCGACTGTGAAAATGTATCTGGCAGGGGTGTTTCAGTTATAGTTGACACTGAAATTCCTTTAGTTAGGGGTTTCATTGAGGTTGCCATGAGATTGACTTTGACCTGGCAGTGTTAACGCGCTGTCAGGTCTTTTCTTTTGGCAGGGATTGGATTCTATTCTTTCGCCTTGACAAGACTTGGCGCAGCCACCTTTTCACCGACTAGGTCTTCGCTGACTTCGACACCAAGTTTCAAGACAGCACTGGGCGACTTCAACTCCCACATCTTTAGGTTGTCTTTGAATGCTTCCATGACCAGCGCCTCGTCTTTCCAGAATTTTGTCTTACGGCCAGCGCGCATGGTCCAGCCTTGGATTGCTTTGCCTTCAGTGATCTGAGCCTTGGCAGCAGACTGCACGGCATCGGCCCATGCGGCCACCAGAGCTGCGTTGTCTAGCATCTCAGGGGTGACAGTGGTATCAGGCTTGAAGTCGTTTCTGGCGACCTCTTGGACCTTCTCGCGCATACTGGGACAAATGGTCTTGGCCTTGCAGTACCGACAAGCATCAGGGCTTGGGCTTGTGGGTGCATCGCCTGTCAGCGCCAGCTCGGCTGCTGACTTCAATCGCTCACCATGGTCTATCAAGTTTTGACCAGAGACTGTCCACTTGCTGTGGCCAACACGGGGCTGGAATATGTGCATGGTGCATTCGATGGTGTTTGGAGCTTTAAGCTGGCGCATTGCGCCAAGTGCATAGGTCAGCAGCTGCTTGTTGTCATTTGCGTCAACGGCCACACGGCCAGTCTTCAGATCAATGACATGAAGATGGTTTCCATCGACCAGAATGGCATCAGCCGTTCCACCAAGCGCTGGGTGCAGGGATTTGAGACCTTCATCTAGGTTTACTTCGATGAGCTTTTTGCGCGGATTCTCGACCAGAGTATTGACAAAGTCTGCATAGCCTTGGGCCATGGCCACATGGTCCTGATCAGTTCCGGCTGGAATTTCACCATTGCGCAGAATGATTTCAGACAGTTCATGGATCGCTGTGCCAATGGCAGCCGCCTCGCCTGCCGGCTCATAAGGCATGAGGGATTCAAGCCGGTATGAGCCAGGGCAAGACATGAAGCGGTCTGTTCTGGATGCTGAGAGTCGGGCGTGTTTTCGGGTTTCATGTTGCATGGTTTCTCCAAGGGTTAAATGATTTGATTGACGACATTGAGCTTCTTCAGCACCTTGGCCAGCACATTGTGGTCTAGGCTTGCTTTGATGGTCAAAATGTAGATGACGGGTGCAATGCCGTTTTTGGTGATGTTTTCGACACGGCTGGAGGCTTGCTCCAGTGCTGATGTGGACCAAGTGCATTCGACAAAGACAATGGTGTCGGCAGCCGATAGGTCCACACCTTCAGACATGGCGGCAATGTTGCCAATGATGCATTTGGTCTGGCCAGACTGAAAGTCTGCAATCGCTTGGTCGCGCTTGGCCCTTGGCGTATCACCCACCACAATCACTGGTTTGTGGATAAATAGCAGTTTCTCTAACTCGGCCACCACATCCTTATGGTGCGCAAAGACCACCACCGGCTCGTTGGCGACAAGCAAATTCTCGATGAATTCACTGGCAGCCTGCACTTTGCGCATACCGGCTTCCCGCATGATCTCGGCCAAGCCTTCAAAGGCCATGAGCGCGTTTGGGTTGGCCAGCAATGCATCGGCATCAAAGGTTTGCTCTCGTTTGTCATTGGCCAGATCAAACGTGATCAGACTGACTTGTGGCTCTTTGTAGTCTTTGAAAATATCTTCTTTTTTTCTACGCATGACATGGGGCTTCATCAGCTCTTTAAGTTCGACCAGGTTAGACGCGCCACTGGTGTCCAAGCCCCATGGGGCTGACCACATCTTTGCGTACCGGCCTGCAAAGTCGTACCAGCCGCCTCTGTAGATGCCAAGGCCGTGCAGAATTGGCCACAGTTCAATGGGCCTGTTTGGGATAGGCGTGCCAGACAATGCATAAACATGGTCCACCTTCTTCATGGCCAGCATCGCGGCCTTAGTTCTTTGCGCTTTTGGATTCTTAATCCTGTGGCACTCATCCAAGACTAGAGTGTTATATCTGTCAACATTAGTTACACCATATTGCAAAACATCGTAGTTGATGATGGTGATGTCTGCACTATTCACCTCTGAAGCGCCACGTTTGCCGTTGACCACATGGACCGAGACATTGGGGGCCAGTTTGGCAAATGCAGATTCCCAGACTGTCTTGGCAATGGCTGGGCAAACGATAAGTGCGGGTAGGTTTTCAAGTGCAGCAGCTGCTGTGGGTAGCGTCTTACCAACACGGGGCTGGTCGGCCAGTATGGCCCTGCGCCTGGACAGCAAGAAAAGTTTGGCCTCTTGCTGATGGGGGAATAGTTGCATTTCGTTTTCCTCGTTTTAACTTGTCAGCATCATATCTGATTTGTGCTAAAGTGCAATTTCTGTTTAATCGCAGAAACGTAAAAACCCTTAAACATTTAAAAGGAAAAAACCATGACCAGAGTCGTAACCGGCAAAGTTCGCTTCTCTTATTTCTCAGCATTGACTGCTCGCAAGAATGAGATGAACGGCAAAGAGGAGTTCTCAACTCAGGTGCTTGTCCCAAAGACAGACACCGAAACTGTGAATCAATTGAAAGCGGCAGCCAAGGCCGCATTGACTGCCAAGTTTGGGGACAAAATTCCAAAGACTGTGCGCAATCCATTGCGTGATGGCGACACTGAGTTGAAATCTGATGGCGGCCCACTTGGTCCAGAGTATGCTGGCCATTACTTTTTTAACACCAAGTCAACCACTAAGCCTGGCGCAGTGGATGCCCATGGCCATGACATTCTTGGATCACAAGATATTGTCTCTGGCGACTATGGCCGCGTAAGTTTGAATGCCTATGCTTATGACCAGGCAGGCAATAAAGGCGTGTCGTATGGTTTGAACAACATCATGTTGTTGTCTAAGGGTGACTCGCTTGGTGGTGCAAAGCCATCGGCAGCCAGTGACTTTGGCATTGCTGCTGGCAAATCTGCACCAGCTGCTGCGCCTTCAATCGACAGTGACTGGTGATTGGTCGATCAGTTTCTCAAGTGCCAAGTGCAATTGATTGACTGATGTCCACAATGGCTCCACAGTTCCACTTAGCCATCGGCTGACTTGGGACTGCTGGATGCCAGCCTCATTGCACACCGCAGCCATGGTGATCTTGTGAGCCTTGGCCTTTGCTCTAATTGTGTGTATTGATTCCATGGGCGCATTCTAATTGCGCTTTATGTATAAAAACAACACATAAAAATAATTGTTGCAACATAAATAAATTCTGTCAGAATTCGTTACTCCTACTCACTTTAACGAAAGAAAACGATGAAACAGAAAATTATCACAACCCTGATCGAATGCACCTTGGCCATCATCATCTTTGGTGGCATTGGCGTGATGCTGGCTTGGAGGGGTTGAGTCATGAACCCGACACCCAGCTGCCCAAAAGACTTGTTTGAGTTTGTCTGCACCATTGAAGATGTCGATCTGGTGTGCTTCTTGGAATACTGCCCAGCCGAAAAGGGGTCAGTTGACTCATACTTTGCACCTTATGAGCCTGATCTTGATGAATCAATGACCCTTAATAACGCATATATCTTTGACACTAATGTGGACATTGCTCACATTATTTTGCAAGGCTTGGTGGACCACATTGAAGTGACTGCGCTGGCTAAATATAAGGATGGTGATGAATGAGCTGGCTCTTTTCGCAGGCGCTGGTGGAGGAATACTTGGAGGCAAGCTCCTTGGATGGCGAACAGTCTGCGCAGTCGAATGGGAAGCCTATCCAGCAAGCGTATTGTGCGCCAGACAAAATGACGGCCTTCTCCCGCCTTTCCCGATTTGGGATGACGTACAAACCTTTGACGGCCACCCATGGCGAGGCATTGTTGATGTCGTATCTGGCGGCTTTCCATGCCAAGACATTTCAGTTGCGGGGGGGGGGCAGGCCTTGATGGAGAAAGATCAGGAATGTGGCGAGAAATGGCACGGGTGGTTGGCGAAGTTCGACCCCGTTACGTCTTTGTGGAAAACAGCTCAATGCTCGTTAATCGAGGACTCGATAGAGTGCTTGGAGACCTTTCCGAAATGGGGTTTGATGCGAAATGGGGAATTATGGGAGCAGACTTCGTTGGCGCACCCCATAGACGAGAAAGAATTTGGATATTTGCCTACCCCCACGGCTTCAGACCAATACAACGGGAACACAAAAGGGATCGAATATCGAAACAAAAGGATCATCCGGACCAGTCAAACAACGGGGACAGAATTTGGGGCGAAGCTGACAGACTTTTATCGCTTGATAAATGGAGTGAATTTACATCCAAACTTTGCGGAATGGATGATGGGCTGGCCTCAAGGGTGGACAGAGTTAAGGCCTGCGGGAACGGCCAAGTTCCAGAAGTGGCAGCAACAGCATGGAGAATCTTGAGTGAACAATGAACTACCCCCAGCCCTTGATGCCTGCCTCGACTTGGTCAATGACCTACTTCATCCAGAGGTTTATGGTCACGCCATTCCCACTGAAGTTAAAGCCCGTGCATTCGTTGTCAAAACAATGCTGGAGCGCTTGAAAGCCCGAATGGAGACCAGCACATGGCCAGAGGCTTAAAGCCCCGTGTAGAGCCTGCCATCGAGGCAGCGCTTCAAAAGAAAAGTAATCTTTCAGACCTTGACTTGGCCAAGCTGTGCTTTTGTGCCAGGCGCAGTGCAGCCCGAATCCTGTTTGATTTGCACCGCCATGAACTGGTCCACATATCTGGGTATTCCAGAGTGAGCGCCAATGGCCAGTGGCGGCCACTATGGTCATGGGGTGATGGTGAAGATGCTGAAGCGCCTGGGCCAGTGCCAGGCTCAGAGCGAATCAAAAAATACCGCGAGAAAATGTCAGCCGATGACAAAGACTTTGGCTTGGCCAGACGCAGACAGAAAAGACGGGTTGTGAAACGCGACCCACTTGTGGCCGCGTTTTTTGGGTCTTAGTTATTCTTGTGCGCCAATAGCAGCGCCAAATCCAAGCTCTTCAGCCTTTTTGCGCAGTGACTTAGCCAATGGCTCGACCTTCATCATGTTGGCCTTGCCCATCATGGATGCAGCCAGTTTGGGATCAAGCATTGACTCCACCAGCAGCTGCTGAATTTGCTGGTCAGGCAATTTATACAAAAAGTCTAGTGGTCTGGTCATAGTGCGCAGTGTGGTGTTGTCAGCCAATGACTCGCTAAACACACGGCCAATCAGATTTCCCATGCTCATATTCTGGAATGTATTTGAACCAGGTGCTTTCACGCCTGGTGCAGTTGCAGCCTGACCACGATTGATCTCATCAATAATGTTGTCTAGTTTGCGTTGCGCTGATGGTGATAGTTGAGTGCCTATCTCTTCAGCCTTACTGGCCAATTGCCTGCGCAATGCACTGGCTGCCAAGACTGGCTCACCCGTCATCAAATTAGGCTGGCCAGTTGTAACCTTGGACTCAATGCCCTGCATCAAGCGCATTTGGTCAATGGCACTAGATGACTTTTCAAATTTAGTCATGTAATTTTTAAAGCCTGGAGCGCCAGCCTCAATTGCATTGTCAATGACTGGCAACAACTCAGCCATTTGGCCTTTGGCTAGACGCAAATTTGCTTGGTCTCCGGCCAACTTTCCAGCCATGGCATCTGTGATGTCTTTTCTGACACTGTACAAAGCCATGGGGTCAATCGTGCCAGTCTCAGGGTTGACTCGTTTATTAAGCAAGCCACTGACATAAGACATCGCCTCATCAACTGTCTTACGCTGCGTTGCAGGGTTAGACATGATGCCAGAGATAGCGTTTGAAATTGGCTCAATGCTGACTGGCTGCTTGTTGGCAAATGCCGACTCACGCAATGGGGCAGTTACACTGGTGCGCTTGGCTTCAGCGTAGGGAATAGAGCCTGGTGTGGTCACATCACCACCACGGCCACCGAGCTTTCTGAATGATTCAAGCAAAGCCTGCTGATTTGCAGACAGCACGCTTGGGAATGCACCAGACTGGTCCAATGCCCTGATCGCAGTCTCAGCCGCAGCCAGACCAGGATCACGCGCACCAGCTGCTGTGGTAACACGCACACCTGGAACAAGTGGCTGGGCCTGCTGCAAATTAAGTGCTGCTTGCTCTGGATTTGTGGCCAGTCGATTTAAAACATTACCAACAATGGTTTCACGGCCTGCTTGTGTAAATGGTTTAACCATTGCACCAGGAGCTTCTAATATTCTTTGTGTAGGTGACAGTTTTGGACCACCAGGTGCGACCATGCCGGCCAACATTGCACCGCCCACTTGGGCTGCTGGACTTGCTCCACCTTCGCGCAGCATTCCACCAGCAGTGGATGCTGTCAATGCAGCCGCGGTTTGGGCCTTGGGGCTTTGCGCAAAGAATTGAGCCAATTCTTTTGCCATGCCTGGCAGCTTTGGGGCGACTTCACCGGCAGCACGGGCAAGGCCGCTTGTGCCATAACCGGCAGTGGCCACATCTTGAATGATTCGCTCTTGGGGCGTTCTAGCCTCTGGAAAACCAATGCCTGTCAATGTCTTTTCAACCGCTTGGCTTTGCGTTGGAATCTTTGTTCCAGCAGCCAAGTTGAAAAAATTGACCATAGGATCGACCACCATAGGCAGCAGGCCGCCAGCAGTCAATACTGTTTGGGCCATGGGGCGAATAGCCAAACCAGCCTCTCGACCCAATGTGTCTGGTGTTTGGGTTGACGCAATTTTCATCAATTCTGCTGGTGCAGTGGAATTGATAAAGGCAGAGATTTGCTGATCAGTTGCAGTGTCTGGAAACTCTAAAGTTCCAATGCCTTCGATGTTGATTTTTTTCATACTGCCTCACTCAAATTCAAATCGGCCATTGCGGAAAATCATGCGTCTTTCAGCAGTTGGAGTTGTTGGCGCACCCGCTGCTGCCGGTGCTGGCGTATAAGGCTCATAGGCTTTGCCTGCTGATTTTTGCATACCAATGGTAGCCACACGCCTTGCTTCTGCCTTTTGAGCCAGTTTTTCTGGGGTGTCGCCAACTTGCGGGAAATAGGTGTTGTACTCTTGGACCATCTCGTCTTTGCCAATAGCAGCACCAGACTCTTTGCGCAGCTTGGCACGAATCCAATCTTGCGCAGCTTGGTCAAATTTCTGGGTATCGACACTTTGGCCACTACGGGCCATTGCACCACCCACAAACGGAATGGCCTCAAGGGTGCGAGTCCCTGCGCCTGGTTGTGAGCCAGCAGGCAAACTGTTAATAATGCTATTGGACAATTCCATGCGCTGGGCAAATCCAGCAGCATTTGACTGAGCTTCTGTAGGTTGACCACCAGAAACACCTTTGACTTGACCAGTAGCGCCCATGACTGGCATGACAATACCACCAGGTATTTTGGGTATGTATGCAAAGCCTTCTGGGGTTTCTCTGATCTCTGTCGCACCACGGGCATAATTACCTTGAGCAATACCAAGATTTTGCTGGGCAATCCAATTGCTGGCTTTTTCCCCAGGAGTCATGCTCTTTGGAATTTGCTCGATTTCTTTGTTTGTAGCCTTATCACGCACACTGATAAATGCACCAGTATCGGTGTAATTAAACTCAGGACTTCTCTGTACATTGAGCAAACGCATTCCACCAGCCTTGCTCAAGACATAGGAAATTGGCGTACCAGTTGCACTCATTCCAAAATTAGGCGTTGTGCTGAATTCTTCTGGTGGCTTGATCTTGTAAGCCTGATTCAAGTATTTGTCAGCATCCTCTGGCCGGTTGTATGCATTGGCCACATCAGCCTTGCGCATCAATTCTGCAAATCTTTTTTCATCAGCACTTTGTGGTGCTTTTGCTTCAATCTGAGTCATCAATTCAGCACGTTGTGGTGATGGACCCATGCCTACTTGATCCACTGGTGCAGCCATGGCCTGCATAGCCGCTGATGGTGCAGCTGCTGCCGTTGTTGGCGTACCAAGCAAAGCCTTTTGATATTCGTTAAGACGCGCACCTTCTTGCAATTTCTGACCTAAAAGCAAATTTTGAACCGCACCAGCAGTGCCCTTCTCATAAGCACCTTGGCCAGCCTGCAAAGCTGATCCAAGTGCTTGGCCAAGACCAATGCGTTGTGGACCACGGCCACCGGCTTGGAGCAATTGGGCAGCAGCAGCCAGTGTGGCCTGCATAGACAATTGTTCTCTTTGCTTGGGTGTCAGCAGTTTTTCAATTTCGCTGTCACCACCGCCACCGAAAAACGATGCCAAATCAAATTCAGTTGCCATTTTTTACCCCTTAACCGCCGAAAAGGCCAAGAATACCGCCACCAATTGCGCCTGCCGCAGTGCCAATGCCAGGAATAACGCTGCCAAGTTTTGCACCAGCCAATGCGCCACCTAAAGCGCCAGCTGCTGGGTTTGAATATTGGGGCGTGACAGACTGCATTCCAAGATTTGCAGGCTGCGCACCCAATGAAGACTGAACCACACCCAGACGCTGCAAGCCGACATTTCGGATTGCATCCATTTGTTGCTGCTCCAGAGCCTGACGCGCACCGCCAGCGCCCATGACTGCTTGAGCGCCACCAAGACGCAATGCTTGCTGCTGCGCTGCCAAGCCGCCAAGCTGGTTAGCTGCTCCCAATCTAAACTGTGCACCCTGCAAGCCAGCTTGCTGGTTGGCAATGTCGGCTGCTGATCTGCGGCCAATGTCAGCCTGCTGCATGGCCATGGCTTGATTGAATGCCTGCTCGTTTAAAGTTGTTCCAAGTGTGGCAGCCTGTTTGGCAAACCCTGCATTTGTCAAAGCCTCGGCCACACCTTGGCGTGATCCACCAAATGCCTTGGCTTGCATGGCCTGCTGGCCAGTCTGCCTGATGGCCGCTTGGCGTGCAGACTCCAAATCACCCAATGCGTTTTCACGCACCATGCTGCTGTATGGGTTCATGTATGAGCCAATCGTGCCTGGTCCTTGACCAAGGCCAAGATTGGTCTGCTGCGCAGTAATTGTTGCAGGCTGGTAGAACCCGCCATAACCGGCCATTTGCGCTGCAATGTCAGTGCCAGTAATGCCTGGGCCAGCGAGGCCGGTATTGACCAGAGCTTCCTCGCCTGCCTGGTACATTGGATTAAAACCAGCGATTTGCTGGATCGGCAATGCACCGGCAACACCTTGGGCCTGCTGGAAATTGGCTAAGAAAGCCTCTTTGATCTGTGGATCAATCGAGGTTGAGCTTGTTTGTGTGCTTCCACCTTTAGACATATTCTTTCCCCTTAATCCAGTAATGATCTAATTTTTTTGGCTGGCATCTTGCCTTCATTGATCATGTCCAAAAGTCCACGGCCATATTTATCGACTGCTGACTTTTTGATCACATACTCGCCACGATCTAAATATCCCATGCCATCATCTGGTCCTGCCGGATTTGGTCCAAGTAGATTTTTGACCATGCCACCTCTTGCAAATGCAGCATCACCGGCTGCACCAGTACCTGGGCCACCACCAGTATTTCCACCCGCATCTCCAGCCGTACCGCCATCACCAGCCGCACCAGACATCATCAATGCAGTATTTGCAGCTTGATTTTCAGCAGCCAATTTGGCCGCTGCTGCATTGGCGTTGTTGACAGCAATGTCGCTGTACAGATTTGGGTTATAGCCACCCAGTGCCGTGCCAGGCACAAAGTTGGCATAAGGGTTTTGAAATGGGGTCATCTGGCCCATGACCATGCTATAGGGTGATTTTCCACCAGGAGTCACAGCAGGGTTATATTGAGCGCCAATTGGAATGGACTCATAACTGCCAAACTTCTGGCCAAGAGTCATTGGTGCTGCACCATAAGCATTTTGTGCAGTTTGCGTCAGCTTTTGCTGCGCAGCCCAATCGGCAGCATTTTTAGCCTGCTGGGCAGCCCATGCAGTTTCATTGGCTTTTTGCTGGGCAGCCCAATCAAGTGCATTTTTGTCTTGTTGAGCTTTCCATTGACCTTGACGCGCTGCCAAATCAGCTTGAGCTTTAGCCTGCACATCCAGTTCTGCTTGAGTTGTAGCCTTGGCTGCGTTGTAGCGTGTTAATACACTTTCCACAGTCACACCAGTGGCAGCGGCCACATCCTGTGCGCTAATGCCAAGTCGATCCATTTCAGACCGCAACATGGAATCAGAAAGACCAGAGTTTTTGCTGTAAAAGTCAAAAATGTTTTTGTAATACTGCTCTTGCGTCATGCCATTGGCCAAGGCCCAAGCAAGACCAGTTGAACGTGCGCCAGTAGTTGCAGCAAGTCTTTCGGCAGCGATCTTATCAGCAGCAGCTTTGGCAGCCGCATCAGCTGCAATCTTATCAGCAGCAGCTTTGGCAGCCGCATCAGCTGCAATCTTGTCAGCAGCAGCTTTGGCCGCAGCTGTCGCAGTTCCAGTGACTCCAGTGACTCCAGTGACTCCAGTGACTCCAGTGACTCCAGTGACTCCAGTGGTTCCAGTGGTTCCAGTTCTAGTTCCGTTATATCTAGCGGTAATTGTTGCCAAGTCTGTGCCAGTAGCAGCAGACACATCAGCTGGACTCACTCCAAAACGATCCATTTCTGCTCTTAATGCAGTGTCAGAAAGTCCTGAGTTGTTTTTGTAAAAGTCAAAAATGTTTTGGTAATACTGCTGCTGAGTCATACCATTATTTAATGCGTATGTCAGTGCAGCAGATTGGCCGATTGCAGTAGTTCCAGTGCCAGTGACAGCCGCAGCAGCCGTAGCCGCATTTGCTGCTGCGGTTGCCGCATCAGTAGCAGCTTTGGCAGCTGCCGCTGCCGTTCCTGTGTTTGTTGTATTTGCAGCAGTTGACGCTGCTTTATCAGAAGCAATCTTTGCAGCTGCTGCAATAATTGCCGCTTCTTCTGCTGCTTTAGCAGTAGCAGCCTTATCAGCTGCAATTTTATCGGCAGCAGCCTTATCAGACGCAATCTTTGCAGCTGCTGCATCAGCAGCCAGTTTATCGGCAGCAGCCTTATCAGTAATAGCTTTAGCGGCAGCATCAGCCTTGGCTTTCAATCCAGCTTCTGTGGCCGCAGCTGATGCAGCCGCAGCCTTGTCAGCCGCAATTTTATCGGCAGCAGCCTTGTCAGACGCAACCTTTGCAGCTGCTGCATCAGCAGCCAGTTTATCGGATGCAATCTTGTCGGCAGCAGCTTTCTCCTCTGCAACCTTTGCAGCAGCCGCAGCAGCAGCTTTTTGTGCAGCAGTTGCATTAGATGCCTCAATGGCAGCGGCTTCAGCAGCCGCCTTGTCAGATGCCACTTTTGCCGAAGCAGCTTTAGCCGCTGCATCAGCAGCCAGTTTATCAGCAGCAGTTTTGGCAGCCGCATCAGCAGTAGCTTTAGCAGCCGCTGCTTTAGCAGCAGCAGCTTGGTCAGCTGCAAACTTGTCCATTTCAGCTTTTTGTGCAGCAGCCAAATCAGTCGCAGCTTTTGTTGCTGCTTGTTTGTCTACTTCATCGGCCAATAATCCTTTTGATGTAGTTGCCGCAGTTTGTGCAGCAGTAATTGTGGCTTGTGACGCTGTTGTGTCTCTAGCTGTACGGGCTGCCAATTCTTCATCGGCAGCAGCCTTGGCCACCAATTCGGCTTGAGTTTTTGGCACAGCCGCAACATATTGCGTTTGCACATCAGCAGCGCTGACCCCAGTTGCACGGGCCACATCGCCTGCGCTGATGCCCAATCGGTCCATCTCAATGCGCAATTCTGCTGGTGTTTTTGTTTGTAAATTCTGGGCAACATAATCAAAAATACGTTGATCAAATTGCTGCTGGCTCATGCCATTATTTAAGGCCCAATCAAGAGCTTGGGATGCTACTGGAGCTGCCGCAGCTGCTGGCGCTGCTTGCGCTGCTTGCGCTGCTTGCGCTGCTTGCGTCACAGCCTCAACACGCTGCTGTACTGGTGCAAGGTCCACGCCTGTGGCTGTTGAAACATCTTCAGCACTTACGCCAACTTTGTCCATTTCAGCCTTGAGCTGTGCATCACTCATTCCTTGATTTGCTGCAACAAAATCAAAAATGTTTTGATAGTATTGCTGGGCAGTCATGCCATTATTTAATGCGTATGTCAGTGCAGCTGATGCCATATTTATCCCCTAAAGTTTCTTTGCCAATACAGACCATTGTGGACTGTACCCTTCGTCTTTCAAAAATGACTTTTGCCAGCCTCTTCGGCCTGCCAAAGTCACCCTGGTGCATCCAAGTGATTTGCCCCAGGATTCGATCAATGGTCTCATCCGAGAGAGTTCATCTAGGTCGCCACCAGCCAAGAAGTAATGCAAATTCTTCAGTTGTGGGTAGACAATGATCTCTGTCAACACCACCGAGTCTTTGGCCGGCCACAGCTGCAATTGCTGCTTTTCGACCATCTCGGCAATGTCATCAAAATTATGTGTGCCTCCAGAGTATTCTAAGGCAGCCTCCACATGGTGGCGCAACCTTTCCAAATGTTCTTGGTCACTCATCGCTTTCCAGCTGGCACAGCATCAAGTCTCATCACCCCAATGCGCCAGTCGGCCAAAGTGTTACCAGTCACCTTCATGTTAACTTGTCGGCCAGAAAACCTCACTGAAGTTGGGTTTGCTGCCGTATATGGGCCAAATGAAGATTGACTGCCGGTTGGGTAATTGCGGGTTTTAAATGAAACCACAGCCTCACCCAAAGTTTGTTCATCGGGGATGACTTGGCGAATGCTCATAATATTATCGCCATTGCCCAATTGGATTGGTCCAGACTCAGCATAAAGGCTGGCGCTGTCATAAGCAAAACCGACCTCATGCTCGTAGATGTAGCCATCGCTAGACACCATCAAGGGATAAGTAAACACCCCAGCATCAACCCCAGCAAGACGGGCCAATGTGCCAATGTTCCAATGATTTTCGCGGTAGTTAAAAGTGACATAAGAGTCATTTTCATTGCTCGATGCACTTGGGTAAAACCACCAGATTTCACCAAACTTGCTGACATGGACCGCATAAATCTTGGAGGCTTGCGCAAAGTTGATATTTTCAAAAATGTAATCTGACACATCGCTTGGCAGTGGCTTGACATAGCCGTCATAAATCCAAAAGCCAGACTTGCTCATCCAAATGGCTGCCGTATCAATAGCCGCCACTGCTTGGGCCGAAATCAGACCGCAGCCACTTGCAGCCTTTTCAAAGCCATAGACAAAAGGAGCGCCAACATACTGGGCCGTGTGGACATCCACATCGGTAAACAATAGATTCACACCCTTGACCCGCTTGCCGGCCATAAGTGATCCAGGCGTTGCTAATTCATAGTCGCCTGCAAGGTTGTCGCCTGCCGGTGTCCATTGGGTATTGTTCTCCTGGTCGCACCATTGCACCTTGCGTGAATTACCACCAGCACCAAGGGCAAAGATAATGCGCTCTTGGGTGACTAAAACCGCCTTATTGCTCACTGGTGCATTGGTGATGGCTGCCGCTTTTGTTGGCGTTGAAAAGCCCAATTGCCACTCATAAATCTTACCATCCCATGAAGAGCAAGCCACCAAGTATTCACCCCAATTGTCTAGTGACCAAGTGGTGGCTGCAATGGGTGTTCCAGTGTCTGGCCTTGCTACACCATAGGCAAAAATGCCATAGGCGTTATAGCCATAGCCGGTCAGCACTGTAGAGCTTGCGTAGCCTGTGGTGAAGCCCGTTGGCGTGATGTCTTTGAGTGTCCCAAGCGCGTTCATCACATAGAGCTTGGTGTGCGTACCAGCAGCAATCCAGCGATCATTTGCATTGTCGCGCCAAGTGATGATGCCTCGGCATGAGCCTGACATCTGTGAGCTTGACCTGGTGCGCCATCCATTGATGGGGCGCAGTGTTCCCTCATACCAGCGCACTAGGTTTGCGTCATACCATCGGCCTGCTGCCTGGTACTCAGTACCATTTCGGAAAACACCTGGGGGTAACTTTAAAGGTATGTACATAATGGCAATTAGGTAATGTTAGACACAAAGCTCATTGTGACAATGGCTGATGGGACTGCTGGCCGTGTCGGGCTTGTTCCAGCAGCGTATTGCTCAATGGACACACCCGTGTCGGTTGGCCTCCACATTATCTCAACATAGTCAGTCGCATTTAAGCTCACAAAGTAGTTGATGGCAGCAATGGTGTGGTACGGGTCTCCAGCACCTTTTCTTGGTGCAAAACCAAAACGGCTGTTTGAGTTGGCCACATTTGTGCCATTGACCCGGAACCAGACATCCACATCCTGAGAAGCATTTGTCGTGTTTGTAAACTGAATGGAAAACTGCAAGTTCCAGATTCCGGCATCGGCCACAGTAATCCTTGATCCACTGGCAATAGTCACGCCATTGGAAAAGTCTGTGGTGTTAAATGTGACCGCATAAGCCGTGGTGGTGTTGGCAGCCACTTGGTTGGTCGAATCTTGAAATGCCCCATGGGGCGCATTCATAAAGCGCCCACCTCTTGGTCCAAACAATGACCCCAAGACAGTTGAGAGCTTTTTAAAGTAAATATTCAGCGTGCCATTATTCTCATTGAAATGCCTGCGCTCATACACCTCGGTTGGATAACCTAGGGTCGGCTGTGGTGGATTCTCAAGTTGTTGTGTTTGGCTGGCCATAGGGTAATTATGTCAGGACAGACAGCGCATGGTTTATGTGCTTGATCCGATCATCTAGGCCAATAAACCCGCCATTGATCTTTTTGGTCATAGTCCGATAGTCTTGGTTATCTGCATACTGGTTGAGCTTTTGGACATCCCAAAACCAGCCGGCAGTCAGGGCTGCATACTGTGGTGTGGCCACCAATTCTGGCTGCATGATCAAGTCCACACCCAATGCTTGGCCAGCATGGTGATAGTTGGCCGACCCAGTCAATTGGATGCATCCTCGGCCTCTGAACCGATACCCATCGCCACTGGCCTCATCCCTGTTGCCCATGCGGCTGCTATAAACAGTGTTAGCAATGAGCTTGGGGTTTTTGGCGCACATCTGGGCTTTGGCCGCGTCAAAGCGCTTGGGCCAGAGCTTTTGCAATGCTTCAGCGCGATAGTTCAAGTTCTCTTCAAGAATCCTAAACTGGCCACACTCATGGCCACACTGGCCAATAAATGCAGCCTGGCGCAGTGGCGTTGAAATGTCAAAGCGCTGGAAAGTCTCATTAAGCGCATCGACCCACTCTGGGCCAATGTGGAGCTTGGACAGTTTCTCACTATTGACCATTGACCATGCTCCTCACTTCGTTGTAGGCGCTGACGCAGGCGTTGAGCTTGGTGATGGCTTTGTCTCCTTCGGCTGCGAGGTCGATAAGAGTTGCAATAGTCTGTCGCTCAAGTTCGCTTTCATCGGGCTGGCTGGGTTGTGTATTTCCAGTGGCAATGGTGGCACTTGGACTGGCTTGTGGACAACTTGCGGTTGGGAGGCGCAGCCGGCCAGTCCGAGCAAGCTCATGCATAGCAGACTGTTTTTTGACAATATCATCTTGGGCCTTTCTGAGTTTCGTTTCTTGATCTTGCAATTTGTCGCCAAGCTCTTTCTCTTTGGCTCTGGCTTCATCATTCTTTTTGGCAATGGCCAACTTCATGTCATTGTCTCTGTCTTCCCAGCCAAAGTGATAGCCACCTCGGTAAGAACCAAACAAGGCAATGCAGATTGCCAGGGCAATATAGGGTAATGGAATGCCAAACATTATTCTGACTCCTGTCTGGCTGCTGCCAATTGCTCGCGCTCATGGTCATCCTCAAGATGATCTGGTGGCGTTGTGGGTGGTGGACCAGGAGTCCAGCTCTCATCAAGTTCTGGATTAGTCCATGTTGGCATTGCCCCAAAAGGTTGGCTTGGGATGCCATTGGTCTTTGCATTAAACCCGTGATTGTTGCTGTAGCCGTATTGCTGGCCATAGCCTTGCATGGGTTGGCACATTGGCTGCATGGATTGCTGGCCACCAAAAGCCTTGGCAGCAGTCCCCACTGCCTTCTTGCCCATCACCGCACCAATACCGCCAACAATGAGCAAAACAATGTCGTTCAGCATTTTGGTATAAGCCTGGTCAATCGGGGCCATGGATTTGATGGGCTGAGTGACAAAGGTCACAGAGTACAAAAGCGCAACAACAATGAAGCAAAGAATGCAAGTCACGGCAATGACCACAAAGCCCCAGACTCTGACCTCGATCTCATCAGGGGTTAGATTTGGCTTCTGGCTGGTTTGCATTGACTTGTTTCTCCAAGATTGGTGCGACCAGGTATTCTGGACACTGCTGAGTGAATAGACACTTTGGCTTTTGGCATTCTGCTGCATGGAAATGGTCAGGATTCTGGCACTTGTACCGATAGCGGTCTTCGCAGCCAGTCAGCAATAACAGAAGCAATAGATATTTCATTTGCCCAATCCTATCCTACCAAGCAATAAATTGACAATTTTGTCAGATAAATCATCCGGCAAGAATTTAAGAAAACCTAGAAAATACAAAGCCACACATCCGTAAACGAATATTTTGAGTGCCAGGTCAAAAGTTTTTTGATACTCATTCACTTCCCACACCTTCTGGTGGTGGCACAAAAGTCCATCAGTTCATTGATGCCAATAAACACCAAAAGCAAAACAAAAGCCACACCGCCAATGATGATGGCCAACTCTTGCATTTCGGCCTCTTTGGCCTTGGCCGCTTTTTCTGATTTCTGCAAAGACCTCAGTTCTCTTGCGTCATCGATGTCCATCTGGGCTTGACGTTCTTTGATCTTATTCCAGACATCGATTTTGCCTGTGGTCATAAAGAGCATTTTCAGCTCTTCCTCAAAAGCTCTGGCCTGCTCCAGTGCCATCTCAATCTGGAGGGCCGTGCCCATGTTTGAGCCTTTCCCCTTCTTTGCCTCAATCAATGCCTTGGTGGCAGTAGATTTGGCATCAAAGAGCTTGCCAATCATTGGAGCCAGTGATCCTAAGTCACTGGCCACCTTGCTGGCCTTCTTGACCATGCTGATGGCGTTTTGTATCCCTGCTAGGGCTAACATCGGATCAATCATTTTTTCTCAACCTTTTCCCATTTGAGACAAACAACTTTCCGATTGTAGACATCACCAGTCCATGCCCACCTAGTGCATCGATATTCGGCAGCTGCTGCTAATAGGACCAGAGCATAAATCATGGCCAAAACAAAATGATGACAAAACTGCCCCAAATCACAAAAACAGTGATGCAGGCCGCAGCAATGATTGCCACGGCCCAGTCTTTCATAGCCCGAATATCTTTTTTACAAATTCGGCAGCCACGCCTGGACCAAACAAAACGGCAATGATTACCGCATAGAGCAAGTATTCAATCTTTGTCATGCGCTTGTCCCCATCGCGCAATGACCGATCAATGTTGTTATATCTTTCTAAACAGATCGCTTCATGCACGGCAAGCCTTTTGTCAACATCAGCATCCATGGTTTATCAAGGTGCGTCTGGCCATGTGATAGTCCAAGGGAATCCAGACTGGCCAGTCACATCACGCAAAGCCTGGCGATATGTAGCCCATACTGCTTTGTCAACAGGTGAATCTGCTACTTGTGTCCAATCGGAATCTGCTAGTTTCTGACCACGGGTAGCACGAACACTTTGAGCTTGTTGAGAATCTTTATTGGCTTGAT
>Ga0209296_1000565_pt1 | contig 32268 bp, 53 predicted proteins | sample S_130206_EF_Meta_FD_187319 | JGI IMG/M metagenome (GOLD analysis project Ga0209296, IMG submission 187319) | Freshwater microbial communities from Lake Simoncouche, Canada to study carbon cycling - S_130206_EF_MetaG (SPAdes) (version 2) | ecosystem: Environmental > Aquatic > Freshwater > Lake ... | reverse complement strand
TAACTAAATGACTTCCAGATGTTCCTGAACCTGACAATGGTGCGTCAGCAGTGACAGCAGTTAAATAAGAACCCGCTGGTTGCTTATTATTAAACGTATTCCAATCGGTAGATGTCAAGTAACCATTAACAGATGTGGTAGCCGCAGCCATAGAAATGGCTGGGGTTGTGCCTCCGCTAGAAACTACGGGGGCTGTACCAGTTACAGATGTCACTGTGCCGCCAGAACCAGAAGCCGATAAAGTGCCACCCGCAAATGAAATGCCTGATCCTATCGTCACGTTGCTAAAACCGCCCGTGCCATTTCCATATAGGATTGATGATCCTGTAGTCAATGCGGGTATATCGGCAACGACCAATGCCCTAAATGATGGGGCTGCGGCAGCTCCCGTAGTTGGGCCAGCAAAGATTGTGTTTGCCGTGGCTGTGGCAACTCCAGTGCCACCATTTGCAACAGGCAACAAACCAGAAACATGAGTTGTTAAACCAATTTTTCCCCAAGATGGCGCAGTATTTACTCCACCAGAAATTAAAGCATTACCAGTTACAACATCAGGCAATTTAGCCAAAGTCGTTGTGGTATTGGCATAAAGCAAATCACCAACAGCGTAAGAAGAAAACCCTGTGCCGCCATTTACGGCAATCAAAGTTCCCGCCAACGAAACCGCACCAGTTGTTGCAGTGTTTGGGGTTAACCCTGTAGTTCCCGCAGAAAAACTAAGAACGCCAGTATTAGTAACAGTTACATTACCAGTAGCAGAAGATACTGATATGCCAGTTCCTGCTATGTTTGACAAAACGCCAGTATTAGCAACTGTAATAGTTCCCGAACCATTTGTGACCGATATGCCCGCACCAAATCCCAACGTGTTTAAAGTGTATCCTGTTCCATTACCAATAAGTAATTGACCATTTGTGGGAATAGTTGTAATGCCAGTTCCACCTGAAGTAACAGCTATGGCACTTCCAACATTTAATGAAATGATTGATGGATTCATCAGCCATTGCAACCACGCCTGAGAGGGGCGACCCGTATTGTCATCCAAAAATTGTGAATATGGGATGTTGATGTTGGCATTTGGTTTTGCCGTAGCCATCAATTATCCCCTGCGCTTGATTTTAAATTGGCAGAAACAATTACCGCTTTGATGGGATCAGTAATCACAACTTCAAAGATTCTGTCCCTAGACCATCCCAAACGCCTCCAAATGGCTCGGTTGAGATAGTTACCAATTTTGCCGATAGTTACCCAATGTTCGTTTGAGAATGTTGAGCCGCCATCATTAGACCATCTAAGCATGGCTTGAGGGTCTTGGCCTTGACCATCATTTAAACCAACACCAGGCTGAAATTGGATTTGAAACTCCTCAAAATACTGTCTTTGTAAGTCAGTAGTCAGGTGTTTTGCTCTACGCAAACGCCTAATCATTGCGCCATCATCGGTATAAACAGCGTTTTCAATACTATAAAGTTTGCCGTTTTGGTAGTCTCCGACAATATACATATTATTGAAGTAAGCACCGCAGTTAGACCGATGGCGGGTATAAACAGCGTTGTCTGAGTCCCAATAAAGCCATTTGTGCCATGATTTTGTAGAACCATCATAAACCCATGTCAAACCATCCCCAATTGAGGGAAAAGTGCAAACATACATCTCATGGCCTTCAATCTGGTAAGTGTAGGCAAAAGCATCGTATGTGATTTCATTTGTCAAAGATTGCTCAACAGCATGAGTTGAAATCTTTACCCAAGCATATCCTTGCATCATCTCAATCGTAGAGTCACCTCTTGTGTCCTTACAAACACAAACAAAAGAGTCGGCAAACCTTGCAAGTGAAAATCTTGCACCAATACCATTTTGGCTGAACGTGCCAGGCACTCGTTGAAAGGGGAAAGTCGTTATACCCGCAATCACATTTCCGACATCGTTCCAAACTTCGGTGGTTGTCTCGCCCAACAAATATACTTGTCTGCGGTCAGCTATCAGCGTTACTAAAAGGTCAGAAGAACCATCAGAACTGCCGTAGAGAGCCTGAGTAGAGTATTGTGAGCCTAGATCAGTACAAGCCCAATTTTGGCTGTTTGGCTCGTTGTAGATGTTGTAGTTATCAATCACATCCACCACATTAGCACCTTGCCACGGGCCATCTGAACTTGGCAAAGTTGTAAATGTGTTTGTCGCTTCAACCCATGTGTAACGATTCACTCCATCCACAATGTATGCAATTAATCCATCTGCATTGGTAATGTTGTCAGAAATGGATACTTGACCTGAAGATGTGGTTAAAGTGCCAATTTGAGTGGCAGCCATTGCAGTGGTAACTTTGTAAACAATATTACCCGCCACTGCAATAAGGATTTTTTCACCCGACATTGTGTGGAGGCCACGAACTTCAGCATTGGCTAATTGAGTTTGAAACAATAGACCTGGCGTTGGGTACAGCGCAACAATTCCCCGTTCACCAGGCTGTTTGGTAGGATCAATTTCAGCAAAGAAATTAATACATTCCTGATCATCCTGATAAATCGAGGGGGCAGTGTACGATGTGCCAACAAAGCCAAAGTCTGCCATTATCTAAAGCCTCCATCCATGATAAAGCCAGCGTCTTTAGCTCTGCCAACCATCAGGCTTTCAGGGTATCGAGCAATCTGTACAGGCTTCATGTTGGTGCGTTTGATAGTAGCTTTGCCTTGTGCAGCATAAGCGTTAATCATGCCAATTTGAATCTGATTAACTTTGCCAAACATCGGCAAAAGTCTTTCAGCTAAACACCATCTCAAAGCCATGTTATAACCTTGTGGCAATTGAATGGTGTCGTTCAAACTGTTAAATTCCCTAAAGATTGTCTGAGTAAACAAGTGCAACTCACCCTGAGATGGATTAGGATAAACATAAATCGTACCCAACAATTCTGAGGGTTGGTAGTAAATGCCTTTAGCCCAAGGGCCGTTTAACTGTTTAATACCAATTGATTCGTATTCTTCAAGGCTAAATATCGTCAGAGGATAGTCTAAGTAACCACCCGCAATGTTTGATCCGCCTTGCATAGTAGCAACACGAACAAAGCCCGATTCAATCGTAAGAGGGCGTTCATAATAAGCTGTAATCGTTGTGCTAGAGGCAGTTTGACTTGGGGATACAGTGTATGTGCCGCCCTCGTTGACATCGCCACCAGCGCCTGTTTTAAATGCCACAATCCGAGTGCCTGAGATTATGCCTGTGCCACTCAAAGTCATGCCAATATTGATGCCGCCCGCAGTCACCCCATTAGCAGGAACAGTTAAAGTTGTCCCCGAAATTGATCCTGTAAAGGTTGCACCCATTTGTCCGCTTGGGCCAATGGTGTATTGAACTTGATTTTGTGTCGTTTTGAAAATAATTTCCGAACGATAGAACACCATCATGTTTTCATTTGACCATTGTGCAAGCATATCATTGAGCATATCCAAGCCATCTTGCGCCTCATCAGCCGTTGGCACTTCACCAGCGGCAATAGCGCCAATGTCCTTCATGGCTCTGGTGATAATGTCAATCGGCTGTGTCATTTTCTATCCTTAAACTAACCAAGGCAATGCGGGTTCAGCAGCTTTTTTTGCTAATTGGCGAGCAATCTGATCAGCAATTTGTGCTTCGCCTTCATCTTTAAGATACTTGGTAACTGATTGATTAACATCATTTCGGTCAGTCCAAGTAATTATTTCAGGGCCAAAGCACCAATCAAGAACTTGCTGTTCAGTCAATTGTTCGTAAGGAATAAAGTTATCACCACGAGTTAGATTACGACTATAAGCAGCAGATGCAAAGTTGTTACCATCAGTGCCTGTGACTGTTAAATCAACCTTGACAATTAAATTGTCTTCAGCAACTTGTACATTGTTAACTGTCCATTTGTATTCCATGATTTTTCCTTTTAACAGTCAGTTGCGCTAGAAAATTCTGGCAGAGTTTTGAGATATTCATAGGCTTGAGCAATAAAATTTCCTGCGCTCATACTAGGCACAAATTCATATTCTTTTTGCCACACAAATTCGCCAGAACCTGACGATTTTGTTGCTGCAATTTTTGCCACCAAATTATTCTTGTCGCCCGACACTTGAATAACTTTAATATAGCAATCAATTTGAATATCACCCACCAACTTTACGTTGACAGTTTGCAATTTTTTCAAAGCCATTTAAATTTCTCCTTAATTCAGTTTGACAACTTTAATAAATGTTCCAGCCGCAATAATATTTAAATTGCCACCTGAATTTTGATAAACTTGCACATACGGGTTATCGCCAACTTGTAATTCTGATACAAAACTAAAATTTACAACCATTTGCCCTTCGCCCGCTGCACCTACTGTTGGACTGCTGTAATCTAATAAACTGCCTGTTGTGCGAACATTTAACAATTTAGCTTGCATATATTGACCAACAGCATACCAAGGCGTAATTTCAACAGAAACATTAATTAGATATAGCCCATTGTTAGTAACTTTAAGCCTTCCAGTAGTTGTATCCCAATACAACTCATCCGTATCTGGATTTGTCTGATTAAAAACAACATTGGTGTATGTTGCTGTGGCAATTGATTGTGCAGCTCCAGTTGGTTTTGCTGAAACATAAGGTTTTTTTCTTGAAGCGTGTCTTAGACCAGCCGTTGTTTGATCTATAACTGTTCCAGTTCCTTCATCCAGAATATAAACGCCATTCCACGACATATTTGTTAATGTGGTATAGCTTGCGCTAGAAGCGTTCCAAAAAACAGGCCATAAATTTAATACGCCATGCGTTCCATCGTTGTATGTTGAAATAACACTTGGTGTTCGTTCAATATAACAACCGCTAAATAAAATTGATGAACAACTACCAAACAATCCGACAACTGGATAAGCATAAGCAGGATAACCAGCACCGCCAAATAAACCTTGCGTTACATAATAAGGAACAAAGCCTGTGTCACTGCCTGTCCAATTTGATTCAAATTTTACGCCTGTAAACGTGTGAGAATTACAAGTTCCAGTTTGATAAAGAGCCGCCCAACCACCTTGATAATCACCGCCAACAAAATTATTAGCTAAAAGTTGTCCAGCTAATTGCAATCCATAATTGTTAAACAATCCATCTGACGCAACTGTAATGTTGTGGAACTCACCCCAAAGGGTTTCAAATCCAAGACCAGTTGCAGATTGACTTAAATAAAGGCCAGCACCACCGCATCTTTTTAAACAACCGATGCTGACATTGCTTAAATAAGGATAAAGAACACCAACAACAGAAACAACAGATCGAATGGCGTTTGTACTGTAGTTGTAAACAGATAAATTGTGAAGGCCAGAATAAGTTGTGTTTTCAACAAACTGGATGCAGTCTTGTCCTGCTGCACCATTAATCATTAAAATTGAACCAGCTACATAATCACCATCGTAAAAATAGCCAAGTTTCATTGTGCCTTGACCCACTAAAGACACACTGGCGGGGATTGTTATTTTGCTTGCAAGTTTGTAAACACCGCTTGGAACTATAACTGTACCAATTTTTTTGCTAACAGCATCATTAATTGCGTTTTGAAAAAAAGTTTGGTTATCTGTTCCCCCAACAACGCCTGTCGTTTTGTTCCATGTTCCATCAGCGACAGCGCCATAATCAAGCACATTCAAAGATGCGCCATTGATCATGGAATAGGATGCTTTGGTCAAAGCCATGATATATCCTTAAATTCTGTAACAGACTGAAAAATCGTATCGTGCATTTGCGGCAAATGAAGCGCCAGAATTTACGCTAGTACCATTTGCAAAGCATGAGGCTGTTACTGTGTTGGCTGAGTTAATTCCGTTTCCAACTTGCAGAGCACCTGTTCCAGACACTGTAAATGGAAGACCTCCGCAAATTTGTGCGCCACCGCTGGCAAATGCTACTGACGTAGAGCCAGATACAAAACCATTTAAATAAACTAATTTGCCAACTCTTATGTAATTTCCGCTTGAGCTAAATGTCCCAACAACAGTTAATCCACTTCCTTGTGTTGGTGTCCAAGTACCTTCTTCATACCAATTTAACAATTGGGTTGTCATACCCGATGCTGGGCTATTAGCAGTAAAGTTTATGCCCTTGGCTGCTGTGCCTTGAATTATATTACCAGTAGATAAAGTTTGATCTCCAGTAAACGATTGAGCCGCATCAATTCTTGCCGCATTAAAATTTGCATCAGGCGTAGTCATTACTCTGGTAGATGCCGCACTAGGGCCAGCTACTTGCAATACACCGCTTGTTGCATTTGATTGAATTTGTTTTGGGCGCAAATCATTATTTGCCACTTTAACAGTCGTTGAAGACTGAACAATTGGTAAAATTTCTGTGCCATCAAGCGGGGTTGTTGCACTAGTTAGTGCTGAAATCTTTTTATCTGCCATGATGATTCCTTATCAGTTGTACAGAATTTCAATTAAAGAGGTAGTAGGAGGCGCTTGTGTAAACGTCAATGAACTGCCAGAAATAGAATAAGAATTTCTGTTTTGATATACACCATTGATATACACAGCAACAACATTTCTTGTAATTGAATAAATAGTAGTTGATCCATTACCAGTGTAATTTAAAACAGATGTTGAACCAATTCCAAAAATATTGTCAAAAGTTGCAATTAGTGCGTCTGTTGAATCATTTAGAACAAATTTATATCCCGCAGAAGTAATCCAAATTTCACCGCCACCAGGCACTCTGCCTGAAGAATCCAAAATAATTGGATTGGTGCGAGCAATAGTTCCTGCGTTAGTGGTGTAAGTGGCTAAAGGTGTTGTAGTCCCTGCGGCATAAGTGTAAATCTTACCGCCCGACAAAACTGTGCCATCATTGTTGAAAAATTGAGCCGCAACACCGCCCATCGGGGAAAGAAAAACAGCCATTTAGATTACTCCAAAACAATTTTGCCGTTATCTTCTTGCAAAATGGCAAATCCATCTTCTTGCAAAAGAACACCAAATTCATGGGCGATACCAAGAACGCACATGAAACGATACGCTCTGATACCAAAACCCCTAATCATATACCAACACCCGCAATAACTTCAAAAGCATTGGCAGTGTCAGACTTTAACCAAACATTTGGGGGCAAAGTAAACACTTCAACCGATTGAGGAAACATTCCAATCACGTTTTGCGATGGGCTTCCTGCGGTAGGAGTTGTAACAGTACCAACCGAAACAGCCGCACCAGTAGGGTCAGCGGGCTTATAGCCAAAATACGCTGTGTTTACTGATAAGTTTCGGACACGATAAGAAATGGCGTTGGCGTTATCTTGTGTCTTGATTTGAACATCAGATGTCGTAACAAGATATGTCTGCCCTCTGGGGGTAAATGCGTTCACAGTTGACATTTTTATTCCTCAATAGGTTCAACAAATTATATGCTCTAAAAGAAAAAAAGCCACCCCTTTTGAGGGTGACTCTTTCACTTATTTCAAGCCATTTTAAGGCAAGAAAGTCAGGTCATAACCATAGATGAACACATCAGCGGTAGCCGCTGCGCCCTGAACAGTCGTGTTACGAATGTAAAGGGGTGTGCCTGTAATGGCATCGGTAGAAGTTGCGGCAGTCACAACAGCTTTAGCGGCTGTAGTGTTACCTGACAAAGCATAAGCAGATTTAACTGCTGTGCCAGTAGCGCCAGGGCCTGTGTACACCGCCAATTGAGCAGTGTCCAAGCTGATGGATGCGTTGGTCACGATGATGCTTTGTACGCTGACACGGCCTGACACCAAGATTGGTGCAATTGTGTCGGCAACAAGGTTCATGTTGACGCCTTGTGCAGAGGCGATCAAGCGTAAAGCCTGATTGGTCGCCAACTGACTAGGGTGGTTACTTACTGTGGTTGCTGCGCCTGGATTAGCCATGATGCGTTTCCTTTCTTAGTTAATTAAGCTGCAACTCGGCAAGCGAGTTCAGGATACAGAGGGGCCCAACCATACAAGACATCAACCCGTGTTGGGATTGAATCGTTGTTAATTGTATATTGGCGAATCACACGGAGGGAAAGCCCCAACTCTTTGTCGCTTGCACGACCAGCAAAGACCACACCATCAGGCAACTCAAGGTCAGCAGTAGCCAAAGTGAAAGCATTTTTGTGCATCACGATGTTCTGTGGAGACACAGTGCCAGTGTTGTTGAAAGGAGTCACAACAGCGGTTGCGCTTGTAGAAGTAACAACTGTGTTTTGGAACTGACCGCCAGTGATGACAGCGGGGCTGACAGTCACGGAAGTAGTACCAGAAGTGGCAACAGTCACATCAGCAGTCACAACAAAGTTACGCAGTTTGCCAGAGCCGTAAGCAGAACGATTCTGGGGGTTAGCTGCGTACAGGCCAGCGATTTGGATCACATCGCCTTGTTTCAGACCAGCGGTTGCAGTGGCGGCAGTCAAAGCAATGGTGGAGGTTTGCGCCCAACCAGTTGACAGGAAGCCAGTAGCGGTGGTGGTAGCACAAGACAATGTAGCAGTGGAGTATGAACCAAATGTTTGGTTCACCACGTTCTGATCCATCTTCCAGTTCATACCAGCAGAGTCACGGCCCATCATGCCTTTTTGGTATTGCTTGCCGATCACATCGGAGGGAACAAACAAACCTTTCAAGCTGTCCACAATGGTTGCGCCTGTGAAAGGCTCAACGATACATGAACGACGACCATCACGGGGTGCACCTTCAGCATCCAAATAAGCACCAGCGGTCAAGTAGGTGAGCAAGGATGTGGGAGGAGTACCAGCAGTACCAACGATGTTGGCGGTGTTGTTCTTAGCCATTGTCAAACCATCAAAGTCAATTTTGTTGGCGACAGCAGCGACAGCGGGCTTCAACACTCGATCAGAGAACATATCCAAAGATAATGTCAAATCGGATGTGGTGAACTGAGTGTCAACGTGGAACTGAGTGCTCAAGGTAACGGGAACGCTTGTCTCGTTGAAGTCTTCAACGTTCAAAGCAGGGCCAGTTGTACCAATGAAACGACCAGGTCTACGGACATTCAAGGTGTTACCGATCTTTGCGCCTGAAACAGCGAATTGATCGTCATAGTTGCGGTCGACTTCTGCGGAGAAGGTCAACTCGTTTTCCAAGACCATCAACGCTTCGTTGGTGATCATGGAGATAGTAAGCAGATTATTGCTCATAATATTTCCTTAATAAGAATGGGTTTTTTTGTCAGCGGATTCGCCCTGAAAGTCTTGCCGCTTTCCAAGCCTGATATGAACCATGAAACTGCCCATCGGAAGTTATGTTCACATCACGCCCATTAGCCGCAGACCTTATAGGATTAATCGGTGCTGGCGCTTTACTTTTCCCAACAACAGACTTTGTCTGAGGCTCTGCTTTTTCAAACTGAGCCTCCAATTTCCCAATAGTTCTCAATGCCGATGTGACTGTCATGCCTTGCAGTTTTTCCGCAATCTCAGGATTCTCAGCCAAGTGGTACAGAATTCGAGGGCCAGCTTCGGATTCAAAGATTGCATCACGCACTTCGTTGCTCACAACAACGTCTGCCGATCCAACCATGTCCTCAAAGTCTGGCATCTCAGATTTCGCAGATTGAACCCGCTTTGCCCAAGTGTTTATCACCTCTTGGCGTTGCGCTTCAACCTTTGCCTGTTCTACCTTCTGCTTTTCCTGATTCATGCGTTCTTCGACTTTATAGTCTGTCAATGCTTTCGCATATTCAAACATATCGCTGAACTGCTCTGGTTGGGGTTCTTCAGCAACTTCAACCTTTTGGGGCTGATTTCTGCCTTCGAGTTCCTTCAACCTAGCTTCCAAAGATTCCCTCTGCTCACGTTCTTTGCGGGCTTCTTCCCTCGCTTCTTCACGCTGCTTGGTTATCTTCTCAAATCGTATCTCCAACTTAGGATTTCGTTTTCGATCCTCTGTTGCTGTCGCTTCCTCTGACGCTTCAACTGGTTCACTCTGCCCATTATCGCCCTCTGGCGGCTCTGCAACTGGTGCAGCCTCGCTAGGCGTTGAATCAGCTAAACCCATTCTCTTAGCGTTAAATTCAGCTAAATTTTCACTTGTTACTACAGTTGTAGTAGACACTTTTGGAGCTTGCGCTTCCTGAACTTCTGACATTGAGTTTCCTCAAAGAATTTTCCCAATGATCCTCACTGGTAAGGTTTGGGTAATTATTAACCCGAATTAATTATATGTCAATCATTGTTGCATTGGCTGAACAAATGGACTACCACCTTGGCTAATATCCTGTGCCGCAATCGTTGCATATTGTTGTTGCTCAAGGTTTCGTTTTTCTATTTCCTCACGCAATCTGGAAGTGTCCATGCGATGCAATAAAAGGTCTGTAATCGCCTCAATTTCAGTCTTATTCTGTGAAGTAATAGCCCGTGTATTCTGGTCATTGACTTTGACTTCAGCCATAGTCTCAGTATTATGAGCCTTGGCAGTGACTTCCATGAGTTTGCGTTTTGTAGCGCCTTCTTCTTTGATCTGAGCCACTTGTGACCGATTATTAATTTCAAGGCCAGCGGCTTGGAGTTGTTGCTGAAGCTGTTGAATCATCTGTTTAGACTGAGCCAATTCCATCTGAGCCTGTGGCGGTATGTCTGATTTCTCATCAATCTGAGCCATTGGGTTCATGGCGGCAAGGCGGTCTGCAATTACATCAGCGCCAGGAAAGTCCATGTTTCTGAACACCAAGTCACCCGCAATATTGAACAGTTCTGCGTTGCCTGTCAGCAAGGGCATCATGCTTTCTACGGCTTGCTGTCTGCGGCTTTGGAAACCTGGGCCTGTGTCCATAACCACATCATATTCACCCACAGTCACATCGTTCAGAACTTCACCGATCTCGTTGGCCTCATTGATAGTGGTCATGTCAGGCTGACCATCCGAGCCGATAATCCGCATAACTCGCTGTGTGTCGTAAATCTTTGGAATTAAATCCAAGATGATTTTGCCCGTGTGCCTGATGGAACGGGTCATGTTGTCGTAGAAGTGGAAGTTTGACAGATCAACTTGGTTCTGCTGACCCATCAAAGCCTTGCCTGAGATATTACCGCTTGGCAGTTGATTGGGGTCTAAGATTCCCAACACCATTTGCAAGTCTGCGGAAATAGCGCCAGCGGCCTCCATGATGCCTGTAGGAGGCGCTTCAGGCTGTAAACGGGTTGGAGTCGGTGCGGGTTGACCCTCGATGTCTTTTTGTTTGTATCTCAAAACAGGGGTTGACTTAATGTTAGCCATCGCCCATTCGTTCTCATGTCCCTCATCTTGGCCTTCCGCAAGTAGCCACTTGGCTTTGGGCGCAAGTGCAACGCTTTCGGTCATGGATGTGCGCCAAAAGTTATACATTCTCTGTGGGTCTTTGGCAAACCTGACAAGGCCATATTTCTTACGCTTATCATCTACAATAACTTGTGCGCCATAACAAGGCACAACGGGAATGTATTTGCCCGCCATAGTCTTTTCTTCTAAGACTTCAATAGCGGTGCATTTAATCCACTTCACCGCCTTGCGGAAGCTGTCTCGCTCATCAATCACTGTGAGGCCAGCAGCTTCAACACGGGCAAAAAAGCTGTCAGAGTCGGCAAATCCTGAAGTGCCATCGCTCAATAAATAAAGTCTGGCTCGCTCACGCTCAACGTAAAAGTATTCAGCAACCCTAATATCCTCTTTGGTAATCCATGAGGCGGTGTCATCTCCTGTGGAACGCTGTTGGAAGTTAGCCCCATCGTCAGCGCCTGGGTAATACTCACGAAACACTTTCTTATCCATCACTGTGGTGATCAGGCATCGTTCTGCATCTGAGCCGTCAGGAAGAATCGAGTTGGGGTCAAAATAGACTGTAAAAGGGTTGTCGATGGTGTCAATAAAGATTTCCTGATCAAAGGAATCCTCCCGTGTATAACGGGTATTGACACGCCAGTAACCCCATCCCATGCGAACAGCATAGTCAAATGCCGTGTCATACGCTGTATCAGCATTGGAGTTCACCTCAATGTGGCGGGTAATGCCCTCAATCACTTGAGCAATCTTGTAATCTGCCAAGTTATTCACAGGGTGAACTTTGATGCGGGGGCGCTGCTGACGCTGTTGGTTGGTCACTTGCCTGATATACGCATCAATCTTGTTAATGGTCAGGCATGGGCGGGATTCAAGATTACGGCTATTCTGAATCTCAACAGGCCATTGATCGCCAGCGGCAAACTTAATGTCGTTTAGGGCTTCTGCCCGATTGGTAGAGTCGGCATCATTAACCATGCGCCAGAACTTGATCGCTTCATTGATCTTGTCTTTATTTCCAGTTTCGTCTTGGTAAGCCATATTCAGCCCTTTATTTCGTGCGTTATTATCTCACTAGCTCATCCAACTGCCAACATTAGCAATTTGTGCTGATTTTTTTCGTTTGGCGGGTTCTTTGATCATAAGGGCAATATATCTAAATGCGTCAGCCCCGTGTGAGTAGTGATCATGCAGTGGGTTTCTGCTGAACTGCCCTGTATCAGGGTCAACCTCATATCTGTAGTGTCTGAGACAAGCCAAGCCATCTGCGGTGTGCTCTCTGTCAAAGTAGCAAGTCGGAAAGATTGTCCTTGCGGCATTGATTGAGTCTAGGATTGGCACTCTTGGCATGATCTGCGTCTTGAACCCTGCGGCTCTTACGATGTCGTCAATGGTGCGCCCTGCTGCCGCCAAGGTCTTATTCTCAGCGTCATGGGGCAACCAGATGGTGTCATAGACATAACCAAAGGTCTGCATGGTCGCCAGGTAATAGCTGATCGTCTTCTGACTGTCCTCAATGTATCGAATGAGGCGGGTTTCCATGCCCACAAACTGCAAGAACCAAATGGCAGTGCTATCAGACCATCCAAGGTCAAAAACAGCGTGTACAGGCTTTGTAGCGTCATACGGCACACGGCAGATGCGCCCATCCTTCTCGGCCTGTTGCATTTCCTTGGCAAAGATCGCCCCATCCACAGTTTGTCGGCATAAACCTTCCCAGACTTGGTTATAGGCTTCCTCATCCCTGACCTTTAAGGCATCCTTCTCAAGTCTGAGGGTGTCGGGAAACCAGGGGTTGTCGTACCAATTCACCTTCATCGTGATACTGTCTGCGGGTGGGTTTGCCACAAACCTTTGGTAAGTCTCGTCTGTCTCCAACTCAGGGTTAAATGAAACCCATATCTCGCTGCCCTCTTTACGAATGGTTGGGATAAGCACATTCCAACTGAGGCGGCTCACTGTTTGGGCTTCCTCCACCCAACAAATGTCCACGCCTTCATAAGACTTGACATTGGCAATATTGTTTTTTAGACCGACAAAGCTGAACTCTGTGCCGTTCTTGCCTCGAATGCTGGCTTGCGTAATTTCATAAAAGCCAAGCAGCCCCAGGCTTTCGATCTGGTCGCTTAACAGCTTATGCACCGAATCCCGCATGGAGGTCATAAACTCCCTAGCGCAAAGAATACGCAATGGGCTTTTAGCGCCAAGAATCAATAATGCTCTAGAAATTCCCCAAGATTTCGCACCGCCCCTACCGCCATGACAAATTTTATAACGGCTTTTCTTAAACAGTCCTTCCAGCTTTACAGGGAATTCTGCCCTTGCAATAGCGTCTTGAACTTTACTCATTTGGTTTTACAAAGGTGACTTGGATGCCCTGTAGTGGCTCACCATCTGCGCCTGTAACCTCGGCTTTGACAGTTTCAGACCAACGCATTTGGCTTTTAGTCCACCAAATCAGGCTTGTCGTATCCCCTGCCGTAGCTTTTTGAAATAGCGTCTTGGCAATCTGCCCGTTAGCTTTGGCTTTGCCCATGTCTAGTTCATGGCGGTAATATTTGCGGAGGGTCTTGTCATCAATACCAACCAACACAGCAATAGATTCGTGCGGCAAGCCTAATCCCGAACTGGATTCAACCAGCCTTTTAGTTTCATCGGTTGGCTTGTGAGCCTCTTGTGGAATTACTGGCATCTTTTATATGGGGGAACTCGCTTAAATTTTAAGCAGTTTCCTCGGTTTTTGTCAAAAGAACAGCTTTTCTGCCTGTGAAATCTTCCCATCGTTTGACAATTACATCAACAAACTTGGCATCCAATTCCATCAACCTTGCAGACATTCCAAGACGATCAGCAGCAATCATCGTAGAACCAGAGCCACCAAATGCATCAATAACGATATCCCCAGGTCGAGCCGATGATTTCAACATCTTTTCAATTAAACCTACAGGCTTCATTGTCGGATGCTCCCCAGATCGTTTTGGCTTTTCATGGAAAAAGATTGAAGCTGGATTTTCTTCCAACTTTGCATCACCTGAAACAATTAAAACAGAATCACCTACTTTTATGGCCCAACGACCATCTTCCAGCTTTTGAATTGGGCCAGATTCACCATGCTCCACAATTGTTGTTAGTTTGCGACCACCATACCAACGATGTTTGCTTCCAGGCTTCCAACCATAAAGAATTGGCTCATGCATCCATTGATAATCAGAACGGCCTAAAACTAACGAGTTTTTACGCCAAATTAAACAACCAGACAATTTAAAGCCAGCTTTAATGAAAGAATCTCTAAAGTTCAGACCTTCAGTATCAGCATGAGCCACATATATTGGCGCACCTTCTTTCATCACAGAAAACATTGAAATGTAAGCATCAAGCAAGAATTGCTTAAACTCATCATTGTTCATGTCATCATTTTTGATTTTTCCAGCCAGCTTAGATTCATAAGCCACATTGTAAGGTGGGTCAGTCCAACAAACATCCGCCCGTTCACCAGCCATTAAAGTGTCCCAAGCATCAATTTCAAGAGATGAGCCACACATTACTTTGTGAGGGCCACATATCCAAATATCACCAGGCTTGCTTATTGGATCTTTAGGCAGATCAGGAACATCATCTTCATGCGTAAGACCTTCATTTAATTGTTCTGGATTCAGCAAAGCATGAAGTTCATCTTTGTCAAATCCAAGCAAATCAAGAGAAAAATCAGCTTCAGTTAAATCTTTTAATTCAAGCATTAACATTTCATTGTCCCACCCTGCATTAAGTGCCAGGCGGTTGTCGGCAATGATGTAAGCCTTCTTTTGGGTTTCAGTTAAGTCTGCCAGTTCAATGGTGGGAACTTCTTTGAAGCCCAACTTTCGAGCAGCCATGAGGCGACCATGCCCCGCAATGATGCCGTTTGATCCATCAACCAGGATTGGGTTAGTCCAGCCAAACTCTTTAATGCTTGCCGCTATTTGTGCCACTTGTTCATCTGAGTGGGTGCGGCTGTTTTTTACATAAGGAATTAGCTCTGTGACTTTCTTTTGAGTAATTTTCACTTTTTAGGCTTTTGTTTGGCTTTTTTCTCGGCTTCACGCTTCACCGAATAGGCAATTGCCACCGCTTGCTTAGGTGGTTTGCCTGATTCGATTTCTTGCTTAATGTTGGCTTTTAATGCCTTTGGGGTCATTGATGCGATCAAAGGCATTTTGTCACCTCAATTAGGATGCGCCATGAATGATGGCAAAGTTAATCACAACAGCTTCAGAGTAAGAAGTTGCCGCAGTCAAGTTGCGTAAAGTGATCAAAGCAGAGCCAGCAGCCAAGTAAGAAACATAAGTGGTGTATGCACCAGCGGCACTACCAGTTGTATTACTAGCAACATTCACAATCATTGTGTCATTTGCTGAAATTGTGCTATTGGTCAAAACAAATGATACCGCTGCACCCGCTGACAATGCCGCATTGTTCATTGTGATGCGACCAACAGATTTATTTAATGTCACGCCTGTTGCTTTGTCGGTCAATTGTGTCACAGTGCCTTGTGCGGCTGCTGAATAACCAATTTCTTGGCTTGCGTAAACAGTTGTGAATTCGGGGTCAGAGTAGGCTACGCCTATTGCTACTGAGTTTGACATGATGTTCCTTTAACAATTCCAGTTTTTGAGGGATGCCTTAGCCCGTTCTGCTGGGCCTTTGGCGTTTTTTACTACCCCTTCCATCCTAGCGCAAAAACTAGCCTTTCGACCAGCATCTGCTTTAGTTTTTGGATTTGGGGCGGGTGGCTTTAAATTAGAGCCATTTTTAGCATTGTATTCGGCACGACCCTTGGCTGTCATCCCCGCACCCTTTTCTGTTGGGTTATAGGTCTTACCTTTGCCTGTCGTCTTGTGGGGAATCGGCTTATCGTGCTTTGCCATGATTATTTCTTCTTTGCAGTCTTTGCAGATTGTTTAAAAGCCTCGGCTGTGGGTGCGCCCTTTGCGCCTGATGATCTCATGCGCTCTACAGGCTTTCCTGCGGCTTTCTCAGCCTTGATGCGCTCTTGTTTAGCATGGATATTAGCGTAAAGCCCTTTTGAAGTAGCCATTTATTCCTCCACAACCGCACAAATGTCGGCTTCTTGAATGATTTGATAGTCTTGACCATCAATTTTTTGCGTAGGCCAATTGAGGTAATCGCCATTCCCGTACTTGATGAAGTCGCCCACTTTAACATCGTAAACCTTTGGGCCAATTGCCACAATAGTTCCTTCGTTAAAAGGCTCTTTGTTGTTTACAAAAATAATGTCGGATAAATTTCGCACTTGTGGCTTAACCACAACACGATCACGCAATGGAGTTAGCATTTCTTTGGCCTTCCTGCTTTGCGGGGTGCTGTGACTTCCGTCATCTGGTCAGTCATTATGTCGTAAACAGGCAACTTCACCAGTTCTGCGGGTTGATGCTGACCGCACCAATCGCTCTCGTGCTTGTTTTGTATTTGCGGGCTATAACGACAAATGCCCATGATTTGCTGATTCTTAAAGAATCGGCAGTTTCCACAATTAGAATGTGAGTCAGCCATTCAATACCTCTTTTATTGCTTGGTTAGAAGCGCCCCTAGATTGTCCGTCTAAGGGCGTTTCGCTTTACTGATAAGACTTGCGGTCGTGAGTATAGCAAGAACCTTCACGCTTACCGCCTTCAAACTTCTCGTCTTTGCCCATCTTGTTGCTCATGGCATCAGGGATGTTGTTTTTGACGCTGCCGTTTGATTTCATATCAGGAACGGGGTTGCCAGCCATCTTTGCGCTGTTGCCGTAGCCCATCATGTCTTTGGTCAGTTTTTTCATGGTAAATCCTATTTAAGGGTAAGTAAATACAAGGTTGAATTGATCAGATCAGCAATTTCATCAACGATGTTTTGCAGTTCTGTGTCTTGGGGGATTTCTTCACGAGCTTCCTGAACAAATGCTTTGAGTTGTGTCAGGTACTCTATGGGCGTTTCTTGAGGCTGGTGAAGCTCATCAGGAAACTTTTTCATTCGTGTGTCGTAGCGGCCTTGGTAGCTTTCTGCCAAGGAATCTGCTAGGTCAACAATTTTAGGGTAAAACTTGCCCAATGCTTTATGGGTAGCGTATTCCCGTGTTTGCAAATGCTGAAAATGGGTAATCGTGCCACTGTGAAACAGAGTAGCTACGAACTCGGCAACTTCAGCATTTTTATCCATGATTCCACTATAACAAAAAAAATGGGGGAATAAAACCCCCTAAAAAGGCAACTGCGATGCCTATTCCAATTCTACAGTAAAAGGCAATGGAACTTCCATAGGCCATTTATTTTGATGGCAAAGAGTTAAAACTGTCCCGATATGGGCTTCTGCCCACTTCTTTTGACGTTCTTCCTTGGTCATATCCTTGCCCTGGTCAATGTCGTAATGGCACTTTAGGCACAAGGCAGCTATCAGATTGTCATCAGCCTTAATTGCTTTGCCCTTACCACCGCCCCAATTACTGTGAGCCGCCTGAACGCCATTGTCCATGCCACAGCTTTGACAACAAAGTTGAGCTACTAACTTGAGGAGTTTCTGGCTTCTCACGTATTTGTGCTTCGGGTATTGCATATTCTTTGGTTAAAAATTTATGTCCATTGAGACACATTCGTCTGCGAGTAATGTACTCGTTAGTTGATCGTGTATCTAAGACTTTGAGGTTTTCTGAACTACAGCGAGGACACATCATAATATTACTCAGTTGTTTTAACGCCAAGGCGCTCACTTGCTTGCTCTGACCGCCAAATGTCCGACTTCATTTGGGCGGCAAATAACTTCCATTTCAAGGTTTCTTCTTGCTCGATTGCCATTGACAATCCATGCAAAAGCTCTTGGTATTCGGGGTGAGCATAGGCTTCACGCTCCTGTGCAACAGCGGAATCTATGCCTTTAGTCATGGCTTCTTTCATCAGCAAAGCCTTTTTGGTCTTCCTGAATTCTTCTAGATAAACCCGTTGCGCTTTGGCTGCGGCAAACTTTGGCGCTTGCTCAAGGATAAATTCGATGGCTTTGTAGGGTGCTTTCATTTAACTACCTCAATCATTCGTAAAGCCGCTTCAGGGCCGTCAACACGGCATAAGGTACTTCCCGACCAATTCTCAAAAAAGTCGGCTTGTAGCTTCGTTAAACGCTTTTTAGGGCCATCTTTGATCTCCATAAGGAATGTGTGACCCTTGTACCCCACCAAAAGGTCAACGGGTAGGCCAATAATCCACACATAAGCGCCAGCGGCTCGTAATGCAGAGACTACTTGTATCGCATTTGCGTCAACTCTTGCGGCTCGTCTCATTTTGAATCCTGTTCATGCGTTGTCTCAAATCCAAAGTGGCGTACACGCCTCTGATTCGTTCCAAGTCCCCTAACACACCCTGCCACCAACTTAACGCTTTCTTTGAGCCAATCGTCAATTTCTTGGCTTGGTAGCGTCTGAGCCACTCTTGGGCTTCGCAGTCCTTGAAGTGTTCCAATTCTTCGGGTGTCATTTTCTTTGGTGTTCCAGGTGTAATCGTTCAAAATATATCCTTCTCTTTTTCGTCATACCACTGCGCCACAGTCTTTTCTTTTAACTCAGGCAACTTAGCGGCTCTGGGTTTGTCAGACTGCCATTGATGGAATGAGCATTTAGGCTTGTCAATCTTGACTGACCACCAGCTTGTGCAACCAGGCACAGAGCAAAGGTTTGTGTCAAAAGTAGATTCAACTTGATGATTCTTGAAATTAGTTAGCGCCATGATATTTTCCCTCTACGATTTTTGCAAAATTGCTTGGCTTCAAAATCCACTCTAAATCCGCAGTAAATGCCCTACCATCTTTGCTGTTGACCTTGCCCGTCAAAAACTTGGATGCACCGATATGTTGAAAGAAATCGCTAAACCAAGTCAGGATGTCGGCAGCCACAATATTCTTTTCCTTTGCCAACTCCAAAGCCACTTCACGCCAACGCTGTCTGAGATAGCCTTGCCTGGCAGTATTCCAAACTTCAACTTTTCGCAAGGTTGGTAGATACTTGTGATACATATCAATGACCGACTGATGTTCACATTTTGGAATTTTTGGATCGTCAAGTTCACCGCTAGGTGGACATATATATTTATCTGTCTCTTTCTCTGCCTCTGTCTCTGTCTCTGGGATAGCAGTTTGCTTGCTTTCTGCTAGCACGATGCTAGCAACAACAAAGAACTGGTTATCAATCAAAGGCTTAACGCCATCTTGATATTCTTTAGGGGTAATGTGTAATCGAAAGACAAGCTCATCTAGTGAGCCATCAAAAACACCATCTTTTGATTCGCTTGCTAGCAACCAGAGTAATGGTGCTATCGCCTTGCTAGCAATAGGCAAGCGCATAAATTTTCTGTCGTTTAATAGGTCACGATGAAGTTTTATCCAAGGTGGGCAGCGGTCTTTGTAATGTTGAAAGACGGCCCAATTTTTGGGTTTTAATAGCATATTAGTCTCAAGTTCCAATCCTCCCAAAAAAGAAACTGCGGCAGGAGGGGAGACTTCTCTTTTCAGTACGCTCATGACTTCGTACCTAGCCGTGTTTCAAACAATCTTACTCTAAAAACCACTCAGGTTTCAATACCATCAATTGATAAAGCCGCCCAGTTGGAATGGTTTTCCAGTTGTGTACTGCTGCCCTAGTAATGCCCAAAATTCTTGCAAGCTCACTCTGTGAGCCAGCCAATGTGATAGCTTTTTGTTTGTCCATGCAATCAGTATAGCAAAATAAACATTTAAGAATTTGCAAAAAAGCGACATTAGGGAAAGTCCTAATAAAAAAACCTTGTTGTGTGTTTAGTTTGATATACAATCACGTCATGCCCTAGCACATCGCATGGGGTCTTTTTAGGAAACCAAATGATTGACTACAAACTTAAATATCACTTTGACGATCTCATCACACACAATGATGGCGACAGTTTCGACAAAGTAACAGTCGGCTACGACTATTACCCCGCAGAAAACAATCTGCCCTACGACCACAACACAGCAGAAATTTACGATGTGTTTGTGTACGACCAACAGGGTAATGACATTACCTACGATATGCCCAAAGACCAATCAGACTACATCATGGATGAAGTCAAAACCCACCACGCTCGTATGCTGAAAGAACAAAATGAAATCTAAGATTATTCAAACCATTGTTGAGTGCTTTTTGGCCATCGTCATCTTTGGCGGTTGGGGTGTTTTACTTGCTTGGAGAGGCTAAATGACAGTCGCTAATTTACTGACGTTAAACGTCAATGAACACACAGAGAAAAAAGCCAATCTTACTTATCTGTCATGGGCTTGGGCATGGGCAGAAGCTCTCAAGGCAGACCCCAAAGCTACTTTTGTAGTAAATATGTTCGGTGACAAATGTTTCATGGACATCAACGGCACAGCGATGGTCTGGGTGACTGTCACCATGTTTGACAAGCCAATGACTTGCCAGTTGCCTGTGATGGATCACCGCAACAAAGCCATCGTTAATCCTGATGCTTTCCAAGTGAACACAGCCATCATGCGTTGCATGACCAAAGCACTCAGTTTGCATGGCCTCGGTTTATACATCTATAACGGAGACGATTTGCCCTCTTTTATAGAGCCTGAATCAACCATTGAGGCTGACACCATGACAGACTTGTTTTTGGCTATTGACAACGCAACAACACAAGATGAACTCAAGATTGCCTACAAAGTCGCTTATGCGGCCTGTGATGGCGATAAAGCCTGGCAGATGAAAGTTATCGCTGCCAAAGACAAAGCCAAGGCAAAACTTTAATGTGGCGCAAAAGACAAATTATGATCCATACAGATGAAGATGATGAGTTTGAACGCATTGAGCGTGAAAACCAAATGAAAGGCCAGCCCTACCATTGGGAAGCCGATGCCATTAAAGCCGCTGTGCTGATTGAGCGTGAGGCGTGTGCAAGGATATGTGAAGAAACAGGGTGGAACGCAGCAAATTGGTGCGCTAAAGCCATTCGCGCAAGGGGAAAATTATGATGAAAGAAGAATTATTAGACCAACTTGCTATTGAATATTTAAAGGCTTCTCCGCAATTTGCTCGTGATGCTTATCGTGTTGCAGAAGATATGCTTGAACGTAGACAAGAAATTATCAATAAGTGGGTTTTGCGTGAAGCAATAGTTGATGATGGTATTGAAAATCTTGAATTGACTGTTCGGTCCGAGCATTGTTTAAAAGCAGAAGAAATTTACACAATCACACAGTTGACTGGATGCACTGAGCAACGCTTGCTTAAAACTCCAAACTTGGGACGTAAAAGCATTAAGGAAATCATTGAGCGTTTAAATGAGCGCGGCTTGAAATTAAGGGGACAAGCATGATTATCAAACGTGCAATAGCTGTAGAGAGTTTGACCAAGGTTTGCGAGGAAAGTTTAAACCTAATCAAACAATTAATTGACGCTGACCACGCTGTATATGGCAAAGGCTTTGAGGATGGCATGGCGGCACAGGCCAAAGTGCAAAAGACTTTAAAACCTTTGGCAAAGCTGACAGATGAAGAAATCATGCAAATCATGGAAATCGGTTTAGGGGTGCGAGACACCATCGACACCGCCCTTGAAAAATTAATGGAGAAAAACCAATGATTGAACTTATGGAACAAGGCACAGAAGCCTGGTTTAACATCCGAATCGGCAAAGTCACTGCCAGTCGTGTTGCTGATGTACTTGCCAAAACCAAGACAGGCTACTCGACTACCCGTGACAATTACATGGCGCAATTAGTCTGTGAACGCTTAACAGGCCAAAAGGGTGAGAGTTTTACAAACGCTGCCATCCAACATGGAATTGAGACTGAGGCGTATGCTAGAGCCGCATACGAAGCCCGCTATGACGTTTTAGTCGATGAGGTGGGGTTTGTATCCCATCCCACCATAGAAATGTCTGGTGCGTCTCCTGATGGCCTTGTTGGGGATGATGGCTTGATTGAGATTAAATGCCCCAATACTGCGACACATATTGAGACTTTATTGTCTGAAAGTGTGCCGAATAAATACTACACCCAGATGCAGTTTCAGATAGCTTGCACGGGTCGCAAATATTGTGACTTCGTTAGCTTCGATAATAGACTGCCTACCGAACTTCAGATGTTTGTAAAACGTGTCCCAAGGGATGATATGTATATCAAACTGATTGAAGATGAAATTGTCAAATTCCTTGCCGAACTTGATACCAAAATAAACCAACTAATGAAAGTCAAAAATGTCTAAAGTCTACGAAATCACCATTGTTTCAGGTAAGTACACCAACAAAGATGGTCAGGAAAAATCACGCTATCAAACCATCGGTTCGGTTATTGAGACTAAAAACGGCCTAATGCTTAAACTTGACAGCATCCCTCTGCCTGATGGCGGCTGGAATGGTTGGGCATATATGAACACCCCAAAGCCTAGAGAAGAATTCAAAGGCTTACCAATTGATGACGCACCATTCTGAGGAAAAGTCATGGACTATGTGAAATTTTTTGACAGAATATTTCCTGAGTTTCCACGGGTCAGGGCAACCGACCCCGTGACTTCCTATGAAGCAGCGGATTCAATCAAGGAAATAGCCAATCAGCACCACAACATCATCTTGGAATGCTTGCAAAAGCATGGGCCGTTGGGCAAAGATGGCATTTCAAGCCGCACCGATCTTGACGGCAATCAGGTGGCTAGGCGGCTTAATGAGATGAAAGTGCTTGGTCTTATCACTTTAACGGGTGAAAAAGTGACATCTAATTCAGGGCGAGGCGAACGTGAATGGCAAGCAATTGTCACAAATTGAGCATAGTATTTGATTGCAACAATCGGTTGCGTTAACGGGGAATACCATGAAATTTGAGATTACTTTTGGTTGGCTTGAGGCAGAAAAAATCACTGTTGAAACATATGACTTTGAGAAAATTAAGATCATTCAGGAATTTATTGAATTCCAAGAGGAGCATGAATGGGCGGTTGACTATGAAGCTATTGACAGCCTTGAGATTGAGTTTGAAGAAGACACAGAAGAAGAAGAAGCTGCGGAGTAATTAAGTGGGGCTTACTTTGCTAACAGGTAAAGCCCCACATTTCCTATTGCATAGCCGCCATATACAACTGCCATAGCAGGGTTGCCCTTAAATAATTGCTCAACAGCAATATAGGCATAAATTGCCCCCACAAGGGCGATTAACCAAGCACTCATACTGTTTTACTCTTTATTGTCCCTATGAGGGCTAAAACGCAGATACGTCAATCACTTCACCCCTAAACTGGATGTGATCCTCAGAAAAAGAATGAACCAACTCAGGCCACAACAGTTCACCATTAAAAAAGGTCAGCACCGCAAAGCCTGACCTATGATTGTTTGGGTTCAACTCAGCGTAAGTAAACTGAGGGCCATCAGGCTCGGCTAACGTACCCGTATCCACCCCATATCTAACCCCGTTGTAATCGCTGAATGGAGTGACCTTTAAGCTGTGCAAATGACCCGTTATACAGGAAACGCCCGCATTAACAGTTGCATTATGGGTGGCATGAATTCCCCCCTTATATCGGTGCTTGACAATGACTTTAGATGTAGGCCAGCAAGCCCAACAAAATTCCCAATCGGGGATGTGGTCTGTAATCTTAAATCCAAGAACATCTTTGTATTGTGGTGCGTGTTGAGCAAGTCGATTAGCAAACCTTGCGTCATGGTTGCCCCATGTGTGAATCAGTTTGACGTTGTGGCGCTCGGCTTTGGCGGCTTCCTCAATCTCACCCAAAGCGCCCTGACAAGCCTTTAATTCTTGAATAACTGTAGTGGCGGGCTGGTCAGTTGGATCATGGCGACTAATGGCTGCCCCGTCAAAACTGTCTCCATTTGCGATGACTGCTTTAGGGGATAGTGTCTCAATAGCCCACAGAAGCCCTTTAAAAGCCGTTGATCGTTGACCAGGTATAAAGTGGGCATCAGAAAAAACAATGACTGTCCCATCAAGTATCCCAAGATCAATCTGCCTTAACGGGGAAAATGATTTCTGTCTTTCATCATACAAAGCACCTCGATGGTCTGCTGCGGGCAAAACACCATGCTCTTTTTCCATCCTTCGCCTACGATAAGCAACGGCTCGATCAGTAACGCATAAAATTTTTGCAATCTTTGACGTTGATTGGTACTGATCCCAAAGTTTAAGGAATTCCTCATCTGAGCAAGCGGTTAGCCCGTTAGTTGAAACCATTGGAATCCTTTAGGAGCAGTTGCTCAAGTCGATTTATTACTCGGTGTTCTTGCTTTTCTATTTCTTCTTCTGATGATTTTGGGTCTTGCGCTGCGGCCATTAAATCGTGCAAAAATACATGAAGCACTTCATGTAAAGCTGTGGCTTCTAGAATCTCATCATTGATTTCAGCGCCAAAGTCACCAAGCCTGTAAGTTGCTAATCGTGCGCCCTCGTTAAACTCAACAGAGGCCATCGCTTGCTTGGCGGGCTTTATGCCCTTTTCAATTCTCCAATCACCAAGGTGAAGAATTGACTGCCATTTCTTTACACAAAGTGCAAAAAACTCAGCATCTTGTGATGTTGGAATATTTGACATTACAACACCTTAGTTAATATTTGTGACGTTTTTATTTAAACAAACGGCCTAGTGCCTTGTTTATCAATAATAAGTGCTTGCTTACGGGGCTTGGCATCGGGGGTGTTTGGGATGCTGATATGTGTCCAGCGATCAAATTCTCTGATAACTTGATCGTAAGCCAGGCTTGATGCGATGACAGCCCGCACCACTTGGTCAGGCGTTAATTCAGGAACTCGGATGTCCACAGCACAACCAATGCGATGCTGACTGCTATCTTTAGAACCCACAGCATCGTTAACTTGCTTGCTGCGAAAAGCTGAGTTAACCATAATTGGTCGCCCGCCCAAGGTCTGTTTGACCTCCTCAAGGAACTCTGCGAGACGTTTGAGGTTTTCCAATTCTGCATCATTTGGCGTATTATCATATTCACGATGATCGGTATGGGTTAGTTCCTCAAGGGAAAAATGTTCAGTTAACTTCACTTTTTCACCCTGTCGGTTATTTTCTCAAGTGTTCTGCCGCCAAAATAGAACGACATTACAAGCATCCCCCATTGACCAAGTAGCTCAACATAAGCTCCACGGGTCTCATATTCAAAGATTGAAGCGATGGCAAATCCTGAATAGGCGATTAAAAGGAATATAAGGGTCATAGGGCGAATATTCTTGGACAACCAAGAGTCAGATGCCATATCCGCTTGAACACGCTGTGTGAGGTTGTTTTGCTCAGTTTTATATAACTCGGTTTCGTTAGCCATCTTTGCTAACTCACCATCTTGAGCTAGTTTAGTTAACTCTAACTGAGCTTTGGCCTTTTGCTCTGGGTCAGGAATCAGTTTGTCAATGAGCTTGCCGCCAATGTTTAAAAGTGAATCTAATCCAATCATTTTTCATCCTGATTCTGTGAAAGTTTAACGCCAGCAAGGAGGCCAATAAAGCCACCAATGATAGTTTGGAAAGCAGGGTGCAGCATGGCAAAGATTTCAGCGTTATCAACTTCTTTAGCCCACAGGCCAAGCAGAAAAGCCGTCACCATTCCAAGGATGCAAAGGCAAAGAGTGGCACTCACCATGAACGTCACCCAAAATGTCAGTTTGTTTCTTGAATCTTCCATTTTGTCCTCACACAAATATTGCAAAACGTCGGTGATTGTTAATATTCTCCAACGAAATTGTATTTTCTCTAGCTCGCTTGTTGTAAAGCTCAACATCTAATTCTTGGGTTTTGATGGCTAGTTTCTTACATTCCACGGCTTCTTTGTATTGCTCTAGTTTCTTTTCCATCGCCTTGTCAAACGCAACCATTCTTGCGTCATAGTTGGGTTGAATCATTGGATACCATTTGTTCAGGGTTATCATTTTTTTTCCCTCTCAACAGCTTTAGCATAGTAAAACAGAACTTTGCTTCTCAATTCCCCACTATCTGCTGTTCCCGCCCATGCCGCAAGGTTATTCCAAATACCCGCTAGTTGTTCAGAGGAACAGTTATCACCATTTGCGGTGAGCCACTCCGACAATCTTTGATGCCTCTCCAGCGGGTTTCCCAGCCAACTCAGAGCGTAAAAGTCTGTAACTGTGCAAGGCGCTTTTGCACTCGCCCAAAATACCAAGCAAATAAGAAATAGCCAAAACCATTTCATTTAGACCAGTAATGAGTTATGTAGCCGACAAAGGTAGAAATTGCCGACACAAATACCATGCCCATCCAGAACCCTCCACGGCCTCTGTTAGCCAACTCAATCAAAGTGTCTAATTGACCTTCCATCTTGTCAATCTTGGCCTCCATTGAGTCAACTTTTTGCTTGAGAACACCATATTGGACTAAATCAATATCAGACATTATTTTCCCAAATCTTGAATTTTGTTTTGACCAGATTGTCTTGTGCCAGCACCCGTTTCAAGTGCTTTACGGGTTTCAGCTTCTGCGGCTCGTCTAGCTCTCATTTCCATTACTGTTGTTCCGAGTTGCAAGCCTGGCACAGCTACATTCAAACCCTTTTCAACGCCCATAGAAACGCCCCTACCTGCTTTTTCAGCAAGTGAACCCACTAATGTGTTGGAGTTGTTTACAAACGCTCCACGGGGCTGTGCTTGGGTATATCGTGCCACATTACCCAAGGTCTTGAGTTGTGATGCGGCTTCTTGATTAAAAATAGCGTTCAAGTTTTGAACATCGTCTAACTTTTTAAGAGCTTTGTTATAAGCGGCTTGGCTAAAGTTTCCATTTCCGTCAACAATACCAGCTTTGTCTGTAAGCCAGTTGACAGTTCCCGCAGCCATGTGCTGATGGGCGGCTGAGTCTCTGCCTAAATTTTCAACCATTGTATTGATGTTTTTGTTCACGCCATTAACAACAAACTTATCAATAAATTTGTCTGCGGGAACAGCATCATCTACAGCCGCTTTATATGCGGGGTCTTTTTCAAGCATTTGGAATCTTGATCTAGCAGATGCTCTAGCTTTGTCAGCTAAAGGTTTGAGTGCAGCGGCTTCTTTTTGAAGTGGCAACTTTTCCAATTCTTCAATCATGTAACTAGCGGCCTTGCGAACACTTCCATCTTGGCTAGTTCTTGCAACATCACCAAGGTTTCTTCGTAAAGACAAATAATCTTCAAACGTCATGGAATTGTTTTCAGCCAAGCGTTGAAGTTCTTTGAATTGACCCGCTGGCGCTTCATTGGACAACAATTCTTTTTTCAATTTGCCTTCAATATTTTGCAACAATTTGGGTGCGTCAACAGGAAACTGACCACCAGCGGCATCACGCAAAGCCTGATAGTCTGCCGTGATTCCCTTATTTAAATTGGTATCCAATTCTTTATAAGCATCAATAATTCCTTGGCTGTTTTCAATTTTCTTAGTGCCATAAACATCAGGGGCGGCTTTGTCTCGAATCAAACCAAGATTCTCAACCAACTGACCATTTTGCTCATTAAATCGTTGTGCCAACACGGGGTCTTTGCCACGCCTATTCTGCTCGTTGGACAACTTGACCACATCACCAGTGGCTTGGCCTTCTGTTAAACGTACAGGCACAGGCAAGGTATCAGCCTCAATGTGTCTTTGCAAAGTTGGTAAATTTACTTCATTGACAGGAATTGAGGAAATGGCTTGACGCAACTCTGGAGTCGAAACAGATAAGGCTTGGTTAATAGTGGTGACATCAGGAACTACGGCAGCACCCGCACTCACCATACCAGGCTTTGCAGTCGGGGCGACAGCAGATGGAACGGCAGCAGATGGGGCATTAAGTTCAGCAGAGGCGGCCTTAAAACTTCTAACCACTTTAGGTGCAACCGCACCACCCGCCATCATTGCGGCATTAATTGCGTTCTCAACGTCAGCAACAGGAACACCAAATTTCTGAGAAATTGCTTGTGCGCCCTCGCCAATATTTTTGCCAATATATTCCATCACTTGAGTTGGCAAGGCTTGACGATAACCCTCAGTCTTAGACAATCCCGTCATGCGGCCTACAGGCTCGGCAACAGCACCACCAACCTTTTGTGAGGCTTCTGTGGCTTGTTCAGGGGATAGGCCAAACAAACGACCCGCACCATAACCAATTGTGCTTGCAATAGCAGAGGGGGCGCTTGCCACTACATCAGCGGCAGAAGCTAAGAAGCCTGGCACTTGCTGACGCATTTCCAAACCAGTTCCCAAAATCTTACCCACAAGACTTCTGACTTTTGGCGTTTGGTCTTTAGGTGCGCCAGGCTCATTAGCCGCAGGGGTTGACTCCCATAGATCAGCCAATGTGCCACCAGTTGCGGGCGCAGCCATTGGTGTTGCGGTTGGCGCAACCTTGCCGCCCATCTCACGGGTCAAAGCCTCAATATCTCTTTGCGCTCTAGGATCGCCTTTTGAAAGTCTGTCTTGCGCTTTGGTCATTTCCGATTGGAGAATATCCATTCGGCTTTTGTCACGCATGGCCTGATCTTGAGATGGAACTTTGGCGCTTTTAACTGGCGCAGGGGCTTCCGTATCCCACAGTTCAGCAAGTGTTGCCATTATTTAATAATCCCCATTTGTCGTGCTAAACGAATCTTACGGGTCAATTCTGCCTGTTCTGCCGCAGACATGGAAGCCTTTAATTTGGCAACATCTTGGGCAGTCATCTCTTGGAAAATGCGAGGGTCTGCAATCTGATCAAACTGCAACTTTCGTTGTCCGTATTGGGTTGAATCATTCTGTGCAGGGGTTAAATAATTAGCCTTTGCAACTTTCATGTTCTCAATGCCAATCATTTGATCAGCAATAGCAAGAATGGCTTTCTCGTTTAGCTTTTTATTAGGAGTGGCAACTTCAGCCAAAGCCCTTGCCGCATCCGTATTGCCACCCGCCAAGGCCAACAAAGCAGAATTCTTTGCCAGTTCTTCAGTGCTGACCTTTTCGGCTTCATAAGCAGGGATGCCGATGGCGTTAAGAATACCCGCAGCCAATTCTTTACGCTGACCGCCAACACCTGTAAAGGAGTCAGGAGCAAACTTCTTAATGTTTTGGAAGATTGCAACACGACTAGGTGCATCTGCCGCATCTTTAATTGTTGCTGACAAATCTGTCGCCATAGTTGTAGCACCAGCGCCCAAAAGTGATGTTTGAGCAGGGCCAAGACCCGTAACCATAGGCTGATTGCCACGCTGAGACATTGGGCCAACCAATTGAGTTTGACCTGTTGGGGTAATAACTTGTTGTGTTGGAGGAATTTGTTGTTCAAATGCAGTTCCAGGCAATACTTGACCAGGCGCATAAGGGCCAAACTGTCCTGTTTGAACTGTATATCCACCCGCACCCGTATTGACACCTTGACCACTTGGCTGCATTGCGGTGAGTCGTGAACCTTGATCCAAAGTGCTTAATAACTTGTCTTTTAAAAACTGACGAATATTTGCAGGATTTGTAGTTGCTTGCTCTAAATAAGGTTGCAACAGCTGATCTGCTTTATCTTTAGGGATGCCCATAGCAGCCGCTTGTTCTTCGCCATACTTTCTAACAACATTTGTTAATTGAGTGGCATCAACCGCTTTAGGATTTTGCTCGGCAGTAATAATCAAAGGATTATTTATCAGGCTTGTTAAACGACCCGCAACAGCATTGACTTGTTTAGTAGCAAAATCCAATTTTGCCGATTCTGTACCAACAGTAGCGGTTTGTGCTGCTTGTTCTGAGCTTGTAATTCTTGGCGCTTCTGTACCTTTAGCGACATTAGCTTCGGCTTTTGCTCTAGTAACTTCTTCAGGAGTTAATTGCTGAAGTCTGGACAATTGCTGTTGCGCTGTTTGCAACTCAATCGGATTGATTTGTTGGGCTTGTTGGTAAGCCTGTGCGCCACGGGCAAGACTAATCATGTCAGCAAGGGATGCGCCTTGAACAGGTTTAATTTGCCCCGCTACTGGCGTTATATTGAAATCTGCCATGATAATCCTTTAACCAATATTTGCTGTGTAAGGAGTTGGAACAGTTGTTCCATAACCAGTTGGCACTGATGATTGTGGTGTCAATAAACTAGCTAATGTTGCGGCATTTCCAATGTTTCCATAAGCGCCAGCCATAGCATTAGCTGCACCAATCTGACCCGCACCCAAAGCAGATGCGCCACCAATACCAAGTTGACCAATGTTTGCGGCTGTTGATGTTCCAAGACTTTGTGCTTGATTTTGTGCTGCTTGACCAATACCCGCAAGTGATGCCAAACGATTGTAAATGTTAGTTTGTTGGGTTTGCCCTTGGTTAAAACCTTGGGCTTGTTGTTGCATATAGTTGTTTACTGCATTTTGATAAGCATTAGATGCATAATCTTCTGCAAATTTAGTTCTTGCTAAATTAACATTGCTTCCACCACCACCAACATTCATGGCCTGACCCGTAGCGCCAAGACCTTGGTTTTTCATAAACTCATAATTAGGCGCAAGATTTGTTTTTAAATCTTCTGCTGTAAATGGTTTATATGTTGGTTGTTGTTGCGTAAAATACGGCAACATTTGATTGATATTTGTCAGCGCACCATATCCAGATTCACGATAAGGTTCTTGTTGTTTATTAAGAATGTCAAACATCTCACGCTGTTGTTTGGCAGCATCCTGAGTTGATTGATATTGCATTTGGGAGGCGCTCGTAGCAGCCTTGGCTTGCTTATTAGCACCAAAAAGTCCAAGAAGTGCGCTTCCTCCTATTGCAGCTGCTACCCAAGTCATATTATTCCCCTTCAATCTTTAATTTTTTAATGTCATTATTGGCATCAAAAAGTGCGGTTAAATCTGGCTCGATCAAATCAGCCTCAATGTCATCAAGATCGGTTTTATCAGTTCTATGAATGGTGATGCCAATTGCATCTGTCACAGCCAGAGTTACCCGTTTAGTACCAGGCTTGGATTCCACAACATCCCCAGCCTGAAGTCTTTTCATTCCGTTTTCAGTCCACGCTATTATCTCGCCTTTTGCACATAAAAAGAAGTGGGGTTCTTTATGAACTTTACCCACAATTAAAGTGCCAGCTGGTCGAAATACCTTTCGCATATACATACCTGGGCTAAAACAATGCTGAGTCGCCAATTCAGCCTGTGGCATAGATAACATTTCGCCCTGAAGTCTTTCGACTTGCTCACGGGAAACATAAGATGGCAATTCTAAATCGTTCATTATGTTTCCAACAAAAGAATATTATTCGGAATGTACTGAGTCATCAGCCAATTAGTCCCATCGGACACCAAAGTCGCTTGATCACCTGAACTTGCAACAAGAATAGATGTACCCGCAGAACCGCCCGCAATTGGCACAACATTACTTGAGGCTGACACCAAAGTTTGACTTTGATAATTCTGAAAATGTAAAACTCTGCCAGTGTAGCTTGATGCGGTAGGTAAAGTAACTGTGCAAGTTGAACCCGACTTATTGTTTATCAGCCACAAATCAGTAGCGGCAACCGAGAAATCAGCAGTCTTAGTAACTGGCGCAGAAACAGCTTGTTTATTATTAAAAGTTGACCAATCAGTTGAACTCAAATATCCATTAACGCTAGAAGTAGCCGCAGCCATGCTAATGGCAGGAGTTGTTCCACCTGAAGAAACAACTGGAGCAGTACCTGTTACAGATGTGACGTATGTTCCCGCTGCTTGCTTGCCATTAAATGTATTCCAATCAGTAGAAGACAAATATCCGTTTGTGCTAGTTGTAGCTTGAGAAATAACTAAATGACTTCCAGATGTTCCTGAACCTGACAATGGTGCGTCAGCAGTGACAGCAGTTAAATAAGAACCCGCTGGTTGCTTATTATTAAACGTATTCCAATCGGTAGATGTCAAGTAACCATCAACAGATGTGGTAGCCGCAGCCATAGAAATGGCTGGGGTTGTGCCTCCGCTAGAAACTACGGGGGCTGTACCAGTTACAGATGTCACTGTGCCGCCAGAACCAGAAGCCGATAACGTCCCACCCACAAATGAAACGCCAGATCCT
>Ga0209296_1000564_pt1 | contig 32278 bp, 47 predicted proteins | sample S_130206_EF_Meta_FD_187319 | JGI IMG/M metagenome (GOLD analysis project Ga0209296, IMG submission 187319) | Freshwater microbial communities from Lake Simoncouche, Canada to study carbon cycling - S_130206_EF_MetaG (SPAdes) (version 2) | ecosystem: Environmental > Aquatic > Freshwater > Lake ... | reverse complement strand
AGCCCACGACAAAGATGCGCGGAGGCCATTGGGGAGTATGCTCGCTCATTGGTTAGCCCCCTTGTCGTCACGAGTCTCGACCCACTCGGCAATGGCATCAGCCAGAGGCTCCCGGTGGCGGTAGCAATACCATACCTCATCTCCGGCTTCTCGTAGTGCCTCACAGCGACGGCGTAGCCGTGCGTTCTCCGCCTTGAGCGTAGCCATATCTTCGCCCACGCCCTTGAGGGCGTTGTAGAAATCGTTTGTCTGACTCATTAGGCGTAGTTAATGTGGCTCTTGGTTGCAGAGAGGAAGGTAAGGGCGTTACAGCCGTTAACCACCTTCGCCTCCTTGTCGGTGAGCAAGCGTAGCCGGGAGACATTAGCCATCTGCTTGGAGAGGGCAATGAGCAGGTCGGTGTCGATGTTCAGCGGAACAATGGTGTCGGAAGTATGGAGCATTAGATTGCGCAGTTCCATAGCGTAGGAGTGTGGCGAGCCGAACTTATCTTCTGGCTCACAGCGGAGGCAACCGATACCGAACCGCCCCTTGAGGGAAGACAGTTCGTCGTGTCCGGCGTTGAGAGCCGACACAAGGTCGTGAACTGCCGGAGACAGTTCGCAGTATTGTTTATCGTAGGAAGGCATCGTGTGTGTTTGGTTAGTCGTGTGTATATGTTGTGGACGAGTGGATGACTGTTGTCAAGTGCTTATCCGAGGAAGACGGACTTCAGCGCGACAATGGGGAAGTCGTTATAGATGGTGCATCCGGGATACTTCACCAGCATCTTCTGGATGCCGTCGCGGATGTTGTCGGAGCCACACTTGAGGTAGCGGTAGCCCTGCTTCGGGTCTTCGCCCGGCAGGACGAACACAACCTTGTCGGTCATATCCTTGACTACCTTCTTGAGAGCCTTTTCGGCTTCCTTGTCGGCATCAACCTTATGGACGAGAATGTCCACGAGGTCTACAAACTTAAGGGAGGTAGCAAAGTCCCAGCCGTAGTCGCCGGGCTTGGCAAGGAGCGCGAGGTCTTCAGCCTTGCGTTCGGCGATGGCGGACACCCAGCCGATGCTGGTAGAACCGCCGTGACCTTCGTTACAGGCGGTGCAGACAGGCTGGCCGTTGAGGCAGACAGTCGTGGTGAAGCAGATGGTTTCTTCGGACATCCACTTTACAGTCTTGTAGGACTTAAGCGTGAGCGTCTGGTTATTGATGGTGAGTGCAGTAGTCATATGTCGTGTTGGTGTATATATGTGTATGAACAGTTGTAAGGTAGTCGTCAAGATTATTTTTTAGCCTCGTGCTGGCGGAGGTTATACCGGGCAAGGTTCTCGTGGAACTGTGCATTGTATAGGTCTACGGACAGCCGTCCGATTTCCTCAAGCGAGGTAGACCGAGTGAACGGCTCCCCGGCTTTAAGCGATACTGCCCGGTGAAGGGCAGACTCGATGTCGGTGCGAACCAGCGTCTTCTTGCTGACGATGGTGGTGAGGGCTTTGAGCCGGGTGTTATAGTTTTTCTTTTCCATAGGTGTAGTGGTGGCGGGGATTAGCGTTCGTCCTCGTGTCCGTTGAGGCACTCGCACATCGTGTGGTCGGTGTCGTTGAAGACCATCATCGAGGCTTTGTTCTCAATCGTTTCCATCCGGGCTTCGGTGTTGAGGTATTTGGCGCTCCCGTAAGCAGTCGCATTGCGAACGCCGAGGAGGTTGAACCATTCGGTTCCGAGGTCGGTTACGACGGCGTGGGAGTAGTGCTTGGTTTTCATACGCGGTGGGTTGGTGAAGATTATTTCTTCTGGATGATTGGAGCGAATGCTTCGGCGAACTCCTTGTGGAGCGTAGCCCACTTGGCCTTGGGGCTGACCTTGACATTTACCTTGTCCAGCCAGACCAGAGCGGTGTGGCGGATGTTGGCGGGCCGGGTGAGGAACAATCCGTCCTTGGCACAGGACAGAGCCTGCGCGGTGGCGAAGATTTGGATTTGGTCGAACTGCGTGAGGGTGATAGTATTCATATGTGCGTTGGGTGAAGGTCTATGTTATGGATTATGGGTGAACAGGTGTCAAGCGTATTCTGTTAGAAGGACATCCCGGAGTCTTTGAACGCGCCCTGTGACCGGGCGGACTTGGTGAGGGCTTGGCAAGCGTCCCAAGCCACATTGTATTGTAGGACGGCCTCCTTGAACTCCGGGCTATCTTCCCCGAACTGCTTGCGGGCTTCCTTGAACCCGACAGTCTTCTGCTGGAGGTTGGCCAGCAGGGGCTGACGGAGCGTTTCGTATTGGGCGTATGTCATATGGGATGATTGATTACATTCACTATACTCAAGCCGTCGGTTATGTCAAGCGCATAAAATAAAGACAAACTATGCACCCGGCTAAAAATATGTTGTTGACATATCCACACAATGTAGTAGGATACAGTTCTTCAACCGCACTACACACATACAACTATGTCTCATCCGCACATCCACCTCATCCAACACGCACACGCCGTCCTGCGAGGTCGCAACATCCTCCCCGGTAGCGAGTCTGCTTACGAAATCTGGTTTCGCCACTTCGACGGCGACGCGAAAGAAATCATCGAGTCGGTCAAGGAACACGGCGACATTCTCCCGTGGCTCTACGACCAAGCCGACCTCTACGCCAACACCGATGCCAACTACTCCACGCCTCACGGGCGCAAGGTCGCTCGTCGCCTCCTGTCCCAATTCGCCAACTGAAAATATACACTTGACACCTGTCCACCTTTCTGAAATAACATATCTACTCAAGCACGACATCTCTATGGAACCCACCAACCAAAACGAACGCCAGCCCATCACCAGCACCGCAGACTTCAAGGTCGCCTGTAAGAACGCCAAGAAGCACCTCCCGGAAACTGTGATGCGTCTTGTGAGCATCCTCATCAAGCAGGGACACGGAGCCATCCTCGCGGATGCCATCCAGCACCTCTCCACGGACACGGGCGTGAAGTGCGTCCGCCCCAACAACTCCCGTGAGGTTGAGCGTATGACCCGCAACCTTTCCAAACTCCGTATCAACGGAGGCATCCTCTAACCCCCAGCCCAAAACCACACCAACACGACAGACCTATGAGCAAGCCCAACTACATCAAGCCCGCTTCCATCCGGAAGTTCATCAAGAGCCACGGCAAGCGCACCTCCAAGGAGTTCTTGGAAGCCCTTGACCGCTACCTCGAAAAGAAACTCCTCGTGGCTATCGCTGAACACAACGGCGGTAAGAAGACCCTCGACGCTTCGCTCGCGGCCTACATCTTCGGCAACCGCTAATCACTCTCACACCCACACACGCATATGTCCAACACGACCATCCTCACCACCCCGGAAGCCATCCGCTTCCTCGACGCTCGCAACGCGATGCTCAAGGCCAAGGCCGACTACGATGCCGTCAGCAAGGAGACTCCGGTCGCCTTTCAGAATGAAGTCCTCGATGCCGTCAACGCTATCGAGTGCCTCTTGGCACAGCGTCGCCTCAAGTCCGAACTGCTCGCCTCGCAGGGCGAGTCTGCTAACCGCATTTTCCCCCACAATGTCTAATCCAATGTCTACCACTCCACGCCAGCCCAAAGACCTACGAGTTCTCTGTGCCGTCCTTGACCACAATTGCGAGCGTAAGCCGGACTCGTGGGATTGCATCCGCCGGATGAAGTCTTCCAAGAAGATGGAGCGCGAGGTGTTTGCTCATCTGCCCATCGTCCGGGTCATTGGTAGCGTCAAGGACTCCAGCCCTCTGCGAGATTTTGATTTCGCCCTGCCGGGCAATCGGTTCATCCTTCAGTTTGCTAACTCCGAGGACTCTGTCGCCAAGGACGAGTTCTATATCAACACGGAAGGATACAACTACGCCCGCTACGCCATTCGTATCCGTTAATAGAGACTTGACAGACATACACCTACTACGCATACCGATAACCACACGCACGACTATGGCTCCCAAAAACAAATCCGCAGAACTCGCCAAGTTGGTTCTCGCCGGAAAACACGAACTGCCTCGTGGTGAGGAGCGCGTCCTTGCGGCTCGTCTCCAGAAACTTGCAGGCGAACCTGTTGACCGCGACTCCCGAACCTGCTTCGGCATTGAATGGTATGACTCCGAACTCAAGGCTAACTTCCGCCACCTGTCTGTCCGGCTCTACGGGGAGACTTACAATGGTGGTTGGTTCCACGGGATGGCTTGTGGACGGGAGAAGTCCTTTGACTACAATCGTGACTACTCCACTCTCTACGCCGTGACCATTGCCTAATGAGTTTCATTGCCTTCACCAACGCCGAGGCCAATGCCTTCCTTGATATTGTTCACACCATCATCTGTGGCGTAGCCGCCGGGTGGCTGGCATACTACCTCCTTACCAAGAAGAAGTAACTATGACCACCGAAGACCAGAAGCAAAAGAACATCGCCGAGGCTCTTGCCCGTGAGTATGGGGGCCGGGTGCTGGACTACCAAGAGCAGGTAGAGCGGGAGGCCCTTAACATCCTCTTGCAAGCCACGCACGATGGTTACCTGCACTACCACCGGGCAACGCCCCCAGCGGGCAAGGAGGGAAGCCTATGAGCAAGCCCTGCACAGACCCGGTAGTTCTGTTTGTCGCCCCGACTGAACCCTGTCCCAAGTGCCGGGTGCGAGCGTGGTATTCCACCTCGATGTTCCATCACGCCAGCGCAGATGTCTGGAACGCTCACTCGACCTGCCTCACTTGCCAATCCGTTTACAGTTGGCCCATCAACCCAGATGTCCCGGTGGAATATCAGCCGTGCAACTTGATGAAGCATCTTGCTTGACAAGTGTTCATCGCCCGGTCACAACATCTATACACGACTATGAAAGACATTAACACGCTCTCACCCTCTATCCTACGCAATCTGCTGGCTCGCGTTAGCGAAGCCGCCTCCGAAGCCAACAAGGCTAAAGAGCAGTTGGAAGAAATCTACGAAGCATCCAAGGATGTTGAACGCTACGAGGAACTCGTGCGCGACACGGAACACGACCTTGCGGAAGGTGTTCGCCGGGAAAAGAACGGCGAGGAGTCGGAGTTCGACCTCTCCGTTGAAGACCTTCAGAAAGACCTTGCTGACTACAAGCAGTCCTATGCCAAATACAAGGCGGAACTCGCCACGCTTATCGAGAAGCAGTTTATCTCCGCATCCCTTGACGAAGTTGTCGGGGAAGCCGGACGGGTTTACGACTACCTTAACGACAAGGAGTAATCCGGTCAGATGGTAAGGTCTGTGTGACCATAGCAAACCACCGCATCGTAGTTGAGGACGCTAATCATCTTTCGTCCGTCGTTCTCCTCGCCGATTGAACCGGGCAGGAGGTTGTAGACGAACAGCCCACTCACTTGCTGACTGTGTCCACGAGGCCCCGGACTATTTAGGATACGCCCCACTTTGTGAGCAATATTGGCGTGGTAGTCCACCTTGGTCGGAGTTGTCTCCGGGCCATCAATGCTTGTCATCACGATGACGCTCACAGGAACATTGTAGTTACCACGAGGGTCTGGCTGGTTCTCCAATGCCGATTGAGCCGCCGCCGCTACAACCACGATAGCCGGGACGGGCTTGTCTGCTATACGCAATGACTCAAACACTTGGTATGGGCTACCAACAAAATGTGGGTCGAGTGACCACTTAATATGTGCCTCAACGGCGCGACGGATACTCATAGGTTATTTGTTTTGTTGTGCTTGAAATGCTTTGGCTACGGCTCCCATTGTGGACTCCGCAAGTTTCTCCCCGGATGCTGGTGTGACTTGGTCAAAGATACCCTTTTCCGATATAAGGCCACCATAGTCCCCATACTCGTTGTGTATCTCGACTGTCATACCGCCGTCCGAAATAGTTGCGCCACCGGAACCTTGGTGCGGAAGATTGTAGACCGCTCCGTGTCCAAGGGCCTTGCAGGCCCGAAACCAACCGCCAGCCATCTTACCAACGCTCTTAAGTTTATTGAGGATGGTTGCTTTGATAGCCGCCGGGTCACGCACATAGGTCTTGGCTCCAGATGCGGCAGACATAGATTGATTGATGCCTTCCGTAATCTTCTGAATAGACTCCTCTGGTCTGTCTACGACTGTAAACTTGTTTCCAATGTCCGCCTCGCGCCATCCGGCTTCACGAAATGCGGAGTAAAGTCTCTCAAAGTCACGATGCTCCCAAGCCTTCTTTAAGGCCGGGTTTCGCCAATGAATGGTTGTGGGCATCGACCATAGGACGCTCTCCTCTCTGGCCATAAGGATAGCCCCAATCTTCATCTCGGCTACGGGTCTGTAGTTGGCATTCACATCCCGCTCAATGTTCTTACGGGCTTGGGCAAGTGCGCCGGGCGTTCCACCTGTCTTGGACAGAGGATTGTTATTCACCGCAGGGTAAGACATACGGAGCAGTTCTTCTGCCGTCTCTGCGGCGCAACGCTTAACCAGAACGGGCAGTTCTTTGTTTATGTCCATCCCGGCTGTAGCAAACCTGCGAGCAAGTTGGTCAAAGTCCGTCTTAACTGAAACATTAACAGCCATCAGACAGTCGTGTCGTCGGCTGTGGTCACATCAAACCAAGGAGCCGGGGGACGATAGTTCACCTGTGTGATGACCTGCTTGCGACCAAAGATAACCATACTCTCGCCGTATACAGGCGGGTTGGTTAGCAACGGGCTTCCTGCGGGGATGTAAACTCGGACAGAGTATCCAACTCGGTATGTGAAGCCACCATCAGCCAACATCTGTTCAATAGGCGCACGGCTTACAAGCATTAGCGTGGAAGCACCCCGGAATGTTACAGGACGACCAAACTCGGCCAGAAACTCCGGGCCGTCTGCTTCCATTTCAGACCAGAGGGACATTGTGATAGTGGCCTAATGTCAACGAGCGCAAAAAAGGCCAGCCCCGTAGAGCCAGCCCTTATTAAGCAATCCAAAGATTACTTCTTGGAAACCTTGGCAACCTCGTCCTTGGCCTTCTGGACGATGGACTCCGCCTTTGAGGCGTTGTTACGGAACACGAGCGCACCCGCAACAAAACCAATAACCAGACCAATAATGAATGTAAGCATATAGGTAGATTAATTAACCAAGGTCAATGGCGGTGGGTTCCGAAGGAACTTCAGAGTTTGCACCAACGCCCTCAATCTTGTTGCCGTTCTTCTTGGCCTTCATTGTGACCTGCACCGGAGCAACCGGAGCGGAAGCCGGGGTGACCTCAAGGTGGCCGTGAGTGGCTTCAACCTGTTCGGCAGACTTGCAACGCTTGTCAGCAATGGGGTGCTGGAAGAAATATGCTTCCTTCTGCTCGTCGCGCAGTTTGTTAAACAGGTTGTTGGCATCTGCGGCATCAGACTTGTGATAGCCGTGGGCAATGACTTGGTCACCTTTGATTTCGATAACGATGGAGAACTTGTTGGACATAGGTAAGTTAGTGTGTCGGCGGTTAGTCGTTGTGCAAGACTAATTAGTCGGGAAGGCCGTTGGAGGCATCCATCACAACGCCGTAAGCATTTGTCCAATAACCACCAAACTTCTTGACCTTAAGTTCCTTGGTTGCAACCGGGCTTTCAAAGAGATAGCAGTTGCCGTTGACTGCCGGGTCGAGGTCGGCAAAGGCAGTTCTGGCTTCATCGGTGGTAAGAAAGACTTGGGCGAAAACCTTGCCGTTGTTATCATCAATCACGATGATGCTATAGTTGTTAGGGCTGGACATAAATTAGATGGGGGTTGCGTAAGTGGACGACTGTCAACTGCCCGGTCAAGTGTAGTAGCCACCCTGCCCGTCAAAATAAATCGCGGTCATCTCACACTCTCCAATCTGCTGTCCGTAGGAGTAATAGTATGAAGGCGAGTCTTGGTCGATATAAGAACCGCATTCACCATTGGCGTATTGCGCCCAAGAATACTCGCCAACACTAATCTCACCACATCCGGCATTAACATTGATAGGAGCGGTTCCGCCGTCGAGGAATGTCCCACTTGAAGCGCAGGAAGGGTTGTAGACAGAATACGACCCGCAGTTTCCGTCCGTGTAGTAATCATAATCTCCATCGCGGCCAACCCATTCGCCAGCACTAGGGCAACCTCCGCCGCCGCCGTTATCAATTTGTTCAGTATAAGTGCCACCGGAGCCATCTGTGTAGTAATGGTATCCGTTACAGTCACCCAGATAACTTCCGTAAGAGGTGTATCCCCCACCCGTTCCATTATCGTATGTTCCTCCAGACCCGTCGGCAAAGGTGTCGTAAGAATAGCCACCAACCACCCAATCACCGCATCCAACATTTGTGGTATTGGTTCCGCTTCCGGAGCCAAGATAAGTCCCCTCTACAGGGTATGCACCATACCCTCCATTGCCATTGGCATAGTAGTTATATCCGTTGCATTGTCCGATAAAGCCATTTGACCAATAGTGGTCAACAAGCGTTTCAAAAGAGCCACCCTTGCCGTCAGCGTATTGAGTGTATTGGTTGTAACCAAGCCACATAATACCACATCCAGCGTCGTGATTTTCGGCAACATAGTTAGGGTATCCAAGGACTGTTCCAATCGAAAGGTAAGCCGGGCTATACCACAGGCCGGAGCCGTTAGCAAAGAAAGGTGCGCCTTGAAAGTCTGTGCCAAGGAACGCGCCTTCGGGGAACCAGCCTGTTTGAACCATTGTGTTTGAACCATTGATGCTATACGACCCGCCAGAACCATCGGCAAAGACATCGTTGTATTGATTGCCGGAGAACCAATCGCCATACCCAATGTTAATGAAATACGGCTCGTAGACAGAGGTAATGTATGTTCCGTATGGCTCGTAGGTGTGAGGCTGGGAGTAAGAGCCACCCGTGCCATTGGAATAGTAGTCAAGGCCGTTGGCGATACCAAGGAATGTCCCGTTGCCACTATAGAAGAACGACCCCGCGCCCGGCGTAGAGCCACCATTGCCGTCGGCAATGTCTGGAGAGTGTTGATAACCCACTTGGAACCCGGACTCCGAGTCGTAAATGGGCTGGTCGGTAAATGTCCCAAGTTCCGTCCCGGAAGGCGGGTTAACTACTCTTGGTTCTGTATAGTAACCGCCATCTCCCGTGGAAAAGTAGTTGTAGTTAGTCCCGTGCGTAAGGTAGGTTCCATTTGGGCTGTATGTTGATTGGCCCGGCTCCTCATAAGTTCCGCAAACCCCGTCTGCGTAAATGTCAAAGTGTTGAGAACCAAGTTCAACGCTTGGGCAATTGTCCGCATCGACTGTGAGATAGATGGGTCTGTCTCCATAATCAAGATAAGTTCCCTCCAAAGGACATTCGGGAGGCGGGTCGGGGATGGGTTCTGCATAATAACCACCCACCCCGTCGGCTTTGTAGTAATTAACACTATCAGACGCAAGCGTCGTTCCGGCCACATAGTATTCCATATCGCTCCAGCCAGAAACATACGGGCCGTCAACGACATCGGTTATTGTAGCCTTTTGCTTCTGGGCGCAGGGTGCATCATATCCGACCTCACTAATGAACACATTTTGGTATTCATATTCATATTCAACCAGAGGTTGAATTGTCTCTGTGCTGTCAATTCCGTCCAACTCTCCGCTAAATGAATTGATAACGGCGCGTCCTGCCTTCGACGCGGAAGGAACTGTTTCAAACGGGCTAATGGGGTTTGTGGTCGGCTTGTATTTAAATCTAATTCTTACCCGGCGGGGGTAAGAACCAATATTTTGACCAACCTCCGTGTTTTCCGGAAGTTGTGACAGGTAATAGTTAAAGTCAACATACCATCTTCCGGTGTGAACCTCCTTCTCTGTAGGCTCATTAGTGACCACAAAACCATTGACAGACTTATCGTGTAAATTGCCGTTTACATCGCGCAGGTATGAACGAGTATTGTAATCAATTAAACCTTTATGGGGGCCGAGGCCAATTTTGTTAACGCCGACAACAACCAACTCTTTCTGGTTTCCTTGGCCGTCTTGGCCTCCGTAATAAGACCAGCAGTCGGCAAGAAAAGTGTCTCGAATGGGCATCCATCCTCCCCCGGTAGTGTAGGTCATAATTGCGACATTTATCAGACACTCCGGTATTGTGACCATATTGTCATAGTAAGTCATACTGTTAATTCCTTCTGTGGCGTAACCTTGAGGCCAGAAACAACCACCTTCTTTTGAATTAATTGCGTAAGGGTTTTCCGTGAACTCACCTCCGCGCCCATCGGCGTAACGAACTTCCTTTATGGGAGCAACATTTAACCAATCCCTCTCGTTTTCATCACTAAAACTTCCTTGGCTTATTTGACAACCCGCTCCCAACAGGGTTCCAAAAACAGGATTTCCGGGCAATGTGCATTCTGGATGCGTCGGGTGAGCAGAGCAGAATATTTGCCAAGCCCTGTATTCCTCCGAGCCGCCAAATACGCCGGGGTCTACAATACGGGGCAAGGGCGGAGTCTGGATAGGTGCGCCCGGCGAGTTATACTGCACAATTGAAGGGTGAGGGGCCGAGTAACTTGGATTACCACTATTGTAAACGGCAGTAGCGTTCTGAACCTTTGTAAACTCAACCTTGGCCGGGATGGCTAAAGGCGAACCAATTGCCCCCGACCCCAGACTCTTGTTAGGCTTGGCATAGATGAAGGCAGATATAGTCCCAGAGGACAAGGCATTGTAAGCGGCCTTTGCGTCTTGGTAAGAGTCGTATTGCTTGATTGACCCACTCCCATCGGAGTTGATTGAAATCAGAATGTGGGGCTTTGGGCGATACATCAGAGTGTTACATCAATAGGAGCCGGATTGTCGAATGTGGCCTTGCGCTTAATCGGGCCAAAATAATAGTAAGCATCCTTCCCGGCATCGACCGCATCTTGATAAATCAAGCGTGCTTCGGTAGTATCGACAAATTGTTTGATGGTTACCACTTCGCCATCTTTAATGACGACTGTGGCATACTTTGGAATGTATCCCATTTGTCCACTTGTCGTATGTCAACGAGGCACAAAAAAGCCCCGGTGAAGGGGCTGTTTGATAGCGTCTTGCGACGCTTCGCTTACGAGGCGATGATACGAGCGAGGTTCGACGGATTGCCGATAGCCACGCCGTAAAGGATGGACATCGACAGTTTCTGCTCGCCGGAGTCGCCGTCATACCATTCACGGACTTGGATGGAGAGGCCGGACTCCGCGTCAGTAGCGGTGGCGACATTACCATACCAATTGGTCGGGGTAGCAGGGAGACGAGCCGCGATGAGGATGGACTCCGGAGAAACCGCGATGCCCTTGAGGTTAGCATTCAGACCGCCACCATAGGGGAGGGCAGAATACTGATTGATTTCAAAGCCGTGGATGCGGGGCAGGAGGTTCTCCGTAAGAGGAGCGTTAGTGCCAGAAGCATACTGCGCTTGGATGCTGTTATCCTTGGCGAGCGAGGTGTAGAGGGCCGGACGGATGATGAGCGAGCGATTGGCCATCGGGACATTCGCGTCGGTCAGTTTCTGGGAGATGTCAGCGACAGCGTCGGCATCGAAAGCGGCAACTGTGGAGTTGTAGCCGAGGAGCGGGAAGTCAGCATCGGTGACGAGGGCGAAGACATCGTCCATAACGGCCTTCACGACAGCGTGAGCGGCAGGACGGATGAAGGTGCGACGCAGGACATCGTAGCCACCCTTGGCGACTTCGCCATCAGAGAAGCCCATCACGAAACCCTTATGCTTGTTAAGAGTAACTTGCTTTTGGGTCGAGGTGACAGCGGTCTTGGCATAGCCGGAAGCGCCAATGTCAGTAGCCGAAACGCCGGAAGCGAGACGAGTAGTGACAGTTTCACCGCGTTGCAGGATGTCGCCACCAAAGTCCGTAGTGAACTTGTTGACGAGGGGGAATTGGGCGAGAAGCGTGGTAAGCGAGTCTTGCGCAATGACATTGAGGTTAATGCCTCCGAGTGTATTACTCATATATTAGGGATAAATTATTTAAGGGTTCGACAATTGATAAGTGTCAACCTGTGGTCAGTCGTTCAGTCCTGTGATGCCAAGGTCGCGGGCGCGTTGCTTGAAATAAGCCGTGTCTTTTTCGGCAGATGTGCGACCCGTTCCAGCAACCTTAATGTAATCGTTTAGGCTACCCGGCTTGTCGCCAAGAGAAAGTCCGGAGGCCGGAAGTTTGATAGAACCATCTGGCTGAACAGCACCAGCAAGGTCTGCACGGAACTTGGCTTCAGATGCGCCCTTCTGGGCGTAGAAGGCTTCAAGCACACCAGCGGTAATCTCCGGGTTAAGTTCAGCCTTACCTTTAGGTGGCATAAAACGACCAAGGGAGTCCATCATCTTAACCGAGATGCCGTTCTGGGTAACCATAGCCGTGACAGTATCACCAAACTTTACTTCCTTGCCCTTGGCATCAAAGACCTTAAGTTCGCCGTTAATTAGAGCGGCGGCTCCACCATTCTCGCCTTCAAGAATAGGGTTGGCCATAAACTTGGACAAGGAGCCAAGACCAACAGTATCGCTGGCCTTAACTCGGACTTCTCCGCCACCGGAGTTCATAAGGGTAGCAACGGCGTTGCCAACAGACTCACCGCCTTGGCGGTTGGCTCGTTCGACATTGGCACGAGCCTGCGGAGGCAGATTTTCGTCCGTAGTGTTAGGTGTTCGGCGACGGACGCTTTCTCCACCACGACCTCCGTAAGAGCGGGCCATATTTGGAAATTAAGAGCGACGCTTGAGGTTCGACTGCGCGATGCGTTCGATAGCGATGCGGTTGGCGTTGAAGAACTTGTTCTTCGCACGAGCATCCGTGATGGCTTCAAACTCCTTGAGGATATCGGAGTCAGTCTTGACGGCTTCACCGCCTTCGACGGCAGAGGCAACCGGGTCAACACCTTGGGCCGCAACAATCTTCGCGGCCTTCATCTCAACAGACTTGTCGCCTGCTTCGATAGCGGCAACCTTACCCATAAGGGCTTCAAACTTGGCGTGCAGGGCTTGGACAGCGGCTTGGGCTTCGCCCTTGGCCTTGGTTTCGAGGGCAAGCATTTCGCGCACACCGCTCATTTCTTGTTCAGCCTTGGCCTTCGCTTGAGCGAGGGAGGCAAACTTCTGGACTGCGGCTTCAACCGGGTCGAGAGCAACTTCTTGGGCGACAGGCATAGGGGCTTCGGACTCGTCGGCCTTCTTGGCCTTGCCCTTGGCATCCTTCTTGTTGAGGAAGGACTCCTCGTCATCTTGGTCGGGTTGACCCGTGACATCGTTCTTGTTCACGCCACCGATAGAGTTATCTTCAGCCTTCTTGGCCTTTTTGCCTTCCGGCTTGGAGAGAGTCTTCTCGTGGTCGTGTTCTTCGCCTTCTTCCTTCTGCATATCGGGAGACTCGATGATTTCTTCAACATCGGTTTCATCTTCCTTCTGCTCGCCCTTCATCTTGGCCTTCTTTGCGCTCTTGGCCATAGTAGGAGAAGTGGTATTGTCTTCGTTCACATTGTTCTTCTCCGGGTCAAGACCACCCTGCGGGAGTTCTTTATCAAAGTTCTTACCTTCTTCGACAGTCGGGTTGGACAGATTGCTGTCAGCCTTCTTCGCCTTTTTGCCGGAGGGGGCCAAAGGCTGTCCGGGAATGGACTTGTCAAAGTTCTTGTCGTCTTCTTCAGTAGGAGCAGACAGTTCGGAGTCGGCCTTCTTGGCCTTCTTGGCCTCGTAGTCGTCTTCGCCATTCTGACGGCGATACTGCTTAATCATTTGGACTTCTTCATCGGAGAGGTCGCCAAAGTCACCATCGTAGGCTTTAGTAGCCTTGCTGGCCTTCTTGCCCTTCATCGGGCCACAGGCTTCATCTTCAGAGTCTTCTTCCTTTTCGTCAATCTTGTCCTTGATGAATTGGGGCATCTCGGCCTTGGACTTCTTACCCTTCATCGGGGCGCAATCTTCGGCTTCTTCGTCTTCCTTCTGCTGTTCGATGTATTCCTTGAGGTCGGCCTTCGCGGCCTTCGCTTCGGAGCGGGCAATAGTCTGGGTGGCCAGAGCCTTGGTGACGGCTTCAGTAGCGGCCTTAAGGTCAGAAATCTGCTTGGCTTGCAGGTCGCGCTCGGCAATCAGTTGAGCGAGTTGGGTGATAACCACTTGGTTACCGGAAGCCACTTCGGCCTTGGGGGCGAGCGCGGACTCGATTTCGGCGAGACGCTTGGAGAGGGTTTCCTTCTCGGAAGCGAGGGTGGTTACCTGTTCAGAAAGGGCGAGGGTCTGCTTCGACGCTTCGATGGCTTCCTTGAGTTGGGCTTCAACGGACTTGTTGCTCATATGATTGATAATGTATAGTTGTCAACCCGCGTAGGGGTTGTTGGTAATAATGTTATTCGATTGATAGTAAGTCGGTAGCGTATTCGTGACTGCGAAACGCCGGGTAGACTTGATATCTTCGATGAGGGCCTCAAGGGAGTCTACGACTCCGGTAGCCAGACCACGAGCGGCGGCAAAGTCGCCGTAGAACGATTGGCCCTGTAGGTCTTCAATCTCTGCAAATTGACGAACAGAACGCACATCCCGGATAAAACGGCTATGCAATTCATCGACCTCTCGTTGAAGGTCTTCATATTGAGCGTCGGTAAGTTTTGTCCCCTCCACTCCAGCCGCTTTATACTTGCCGGATTTGATTACCACTTGGGACTTCCCTTCCTTGGCCCACTTTTCCGACTCATCGGTAAGGGTGATATACACGCCACACGCTCCCACGCTTGCGCTGGGGGTGCATACAAATCGCTTACATTGCGAACCAATCCAATATGCGGCGGAGCCACAATCGCTTTCGGTAAAGCCGATGGTTACCTTGTTATATGTGCGGATTTTCTTGGCAAGTTCCTCAAGACCCGTGGTAGAGCCACCGCCGGAGTCGATATCGAACAAGATTTCAAAGATGTCGTCCCGTTCCTTCCAAGTATCAAGTTGTCTGGAAATAACATCAATGTCGGCACAGCCGAGCATCGACTCCAGATACGATAGGCCTTTACCAATTACCCCACGAACAGGGATAATCCCGATGCCATCTCTGACATATGGGGTGCAATCCTTGGCCATAGACTCTGCACCAGCCATCGGCTGACCGGGTGCAGGCTCAACATCGTCTTCGTCAGCACGAGTCCCTGTGGCCTGCTTGGCTTTCTGGTTAGCACCCCTCTGTAACAGTAGGGCAAGGTCTGGGTTAGCAAGAATAGCATTGGCGTTAGCCAAAAACGACTTGGCCTTCAAAGGGTCAATGAGCATTGGCCGTCCAGCGGCAAGAGCATAACACAAATCGTTTCTAATCATCGGTTGTAGGGTTGCTCTCGGCTTCGGGACAGGCCGGGGTTCTGTTTTGGAAGGTTGTCAACGCCCCCGCCCATCTCGTTAATCGGGGTTACAGGGCTTGTATAATCGGGCGCAGACAGTTCCGGCTCCATATTTGTGAGAGCATCTTTCTCCGGCTCTGGCTCCTGCGGAGCAATCTTATCAATGGGGACAATTTGCGGTTGGCCGTCGGGGCCGGGCATAACAACACCCAATGCACCTTCGGGAATGGTCGCAGGGCCACCGGGCTGACCGGGTTGAGGCGCACCGGGCGCACCACCGCCTCCACCGACAGGGGACTTACGCCAAAGTTTGTCTTCAGCGACACCCGTCTCCTCGGACACACGCTTGATGTAAGCAAAGTCTCTGGCCGTCTTGCGGACAGTCTTCTCAAAGGAATAACCACGAGCCTGCATATCGTCGGACGGAGGTTGACGACCCATATCAAGGTCGGCCCGCTCGTTAGCGGCATCCCGGCCCGCATCGACTGTGACTGATTTAGGTGTCACCCACTCACACTTCCACCAATTCTTGGCGTTCTTAATTTCACCCTGCTTGATTTTAACCCCCATCCAATACTTGAAGTATTCATTGAGGAAGCGATGGATGATAATATTCTGACGATGCGCGAAATATCTTCCGGCCTTGGCCACTACCAAACGAACAGAAGCACCCCCCGCACGAGTCGGGTCAGCCACAAACTCATAGGGCAAGCCACCCATAACCGAGTCGCGTCGAAGATGGTCAATAAAACCTGTAAAAGCAGACGATGGACGAGCCGAGACATACGAGACGAGGGACTCATTGTTTTGTAAAACTGCGGTCACGCCACCAAGAACTCGATTAAGGGTATCCGGGTCAGTAGGAACTGTGGTGGAGTTGCCGGGGCCAAGAGGTTGGCCAATGCCCAAGTCACCTGTATCCATCTTTGTATCCTCGACCTTGAGGACACGAGATGTGCGGGCGTTGTCTTTCGCCGCGACCTTCTCCATCGCCAGCAAGTCCATTTCGTCTCGCAAATTATTGATAGCGTGCTGATGAGGCGGGTATGCGCGAGACTGCGAAATATATTCGGCCTCGTAAATGTGCATCATCGAGGATGCGGGAATAAGCGTGTAACTGCCTCCGGCTTGCTTGACATAGTAAGCCATTGGCTGACCCAACTTGTTGTAACGGATGCCATCAGAGATTTCCGTGTTCTGGTATAGGTCTGGCGGTGTTTCGACTCTATGCGTTTCGACAAGTTGGAACTTTGGCTGACCGCCCCGTTTGGTCTTGATGGCAAATATCTCGCCGTCTCTGTCGATGGCTTCCGAAATCATATACTGACATTCCAGCATCGAGAAGCGTCCGGTCACTTCTGGGGCTTCACACTCTTGCTCCCACTCTGCTTCAACCAGCGACTGCCATTCGTAGTCGCCTCCCAAACATTGTAGGCTTATCCCATCACCAACTGTGTAGATGGAGGTATCCTTGAACATCTGCTTGTAGAGGCCGTTGTTCTTTTCCAACCAGCGCGACAAGCGAACCATCTCCCGGCGAGTCGAGTCCTGCATCTCCCGGCGAAAGTCGTCCGGTTGAGGAGCGTCGATACGGGTGCGGTGGGTCGAATAACGGGTAGACTCAAAAGCCCCTTGATAAGCCTTCGGCTTTAAGAGGTTGGACAGGCCGATACGGACTCTGTCGAGGAAGTTGGGGGTTTGCCCGCCCGTCGTGGGCTTGGGTCGAGGTGCTTCCGGAGGCATTAGCGGTCAACGAGGCGGTTGTAATTCGTGTAAAGGCCACGGGTTCTCGTAGGAGAAGCCAGACGCTCAAGGGCATATTTTGCTTCCTGTAGCATCTGGGTGGGCGGCATACTAAATTGTTTTGAGGCGTTGTTCGCACCATCCCCGTAACTCATAATTGTCTTCCCTTCAAGGATGAGCGCAACTGCTTTGTCGCGGATTGCTTCAATCGTTGCTTGGGGAAGTCCGACGAATATTCCGGATGCTGGCATTGCAAGTCTTGCCGGGTGTCAACGCTGTAGGCTGTAAACAAAAAGGCCCCACCCCGGTTAATTGAGGTGGAGCCAGACCAACAACCCTTATGCACTTACAACCGAAATTGGAGGTTTGCTGGACGACCCCATTATCTCCCAGAGCGTCGTATCCCGTAGGACTTGTCGCGGTGATGGGCAGGCGGTTTCCCGGCCCTGCTCCTTTCGTCAGCCAAACCAAAGATTTACCAGAGAGAAACCATAAACGAGTAGCGAACTCGCTCCCCTCTGGCGATGTCGCAGGGTTTCCCTGCAACACCGATTGCAAAGGCCACCTCACGGAAGCCGCATTTGGTTTTGCCTCACGCTTATTCCGCAACTCGGCTTGGTGGTTAACCAAGCACCCGGCGGACGATGAGACTACAACCCCTTCTGCGGTGAGTTCTAACGCCCAAGGCAGTAGAGGAAACCAACCACACGACTAATTCCGCCATATTCCGGCGGGTCGCTCGTGGTCAACGCCACGAAAGTTAAATATCTTGCGCCTTTGCAGGTGGGAACCCGGAGGTTATTTGTCCCACCCGCCTTGTCTGCACAAGCGTCTTGGGGTCAGTATCTTCGCTGGCATCTTTCCCCGTTTTGGACACGGGATGATTGCTGGCGACCAGACCTTGCAATTTCGTTCACCCCATTCCGTCCGTCCTGCGGAAAAGGCAGGCTAATCTTCGGCGCAAGAATACTCCCTGTGTAGACAGGGCTTGTCCATTCTGCTTACGGCACTTTTCAGATGCCGAACGCTTTAGGCGTTCCCCTCTTGCGAGGCTGTGCAGGTGGTTTGCGGGGGTGTTAAAGTGTTAAAGAACATAATCGACTGTGGCCACGGGGGCCGGATAGTCAAGCACTAAAGTTGAAGGGGCGACCGACACACTTCCTTGCTTCCCTGCGGGGCTTATTCCGATTTCCGCTTGGAGGCTCCGTGTAAGAGTCGTGGGGCTGTTAACCATATCCACGCCTGTCGCCAGACTGCCTCCTTGGCTTTCTGCGGGCTTTGTGGCCACAGGGGGTGATAAGCCCTGTCCGGCTGGTAGCCGGGCTACAGACTGCCTTGTAGGCTGTCTTTTTACCTGTCTGAAATGGTGGACAAGGCGGGAGTTGAACCCGCAACTTTCACGGAGTCGCACTTCGTGGGTGCTTCTCTTGCCTTTCCGTTCGCGCCACGATAGCGTTACTTGGTTAGATAACTCGACCATTGAGTATCTTGTCCATAAAGTGAATTGCTGGCGGTCAGACTCTACGCTTTACAAAACAAAGCCAGAGGGATTTAGCGCCTCTACATCTTCTACCAGCAAAATGAAGGCCACGGCAGGACTTGAACCTGCAACTTGCGACAAGGTATCCCTTGAAGGACTCCACAGTTAAATCCCGTTTAACAGGATACAGTCATCTAACTCCCCGTCCCCGGTTGCAACCAGAAGACGGCTTGTTTTGACGATACAGCGGGAGCCGACTCAACCAATTGAGTAGCGTGGTCGTAAAGAGTGCCGCAGGTCATCCTTTCAGATGACAGTTTGCTTGTGTTTAGTTCATTTAACATTCGGTATCCCGAACTCCGGTTCGCAGTTAAATCCGTTACAGATACAGTCCCCGTCAGTCGCCTCACGCCCTTGCAAGAGCAGTAAGACTTTTTTTGGAGGTCAGCGGAACCAATGAACCAAACGCCAATCAGCGTGGGCGTAAAGAGAACGGCGCGGGTGAGATGTCTCGTTGTTTGCCTTTGCTCGCCGGAGCGAGGTGAGAGCAACCATTAGGCACTTTGCCGGGCCGTTAAAGTGGAGCGATGTGGCTGGTTTGGATACCAGACTCCCCCGCTCTATGGATAGTCGGCTGGGGGATTTCACAGGCGAGGTCAGTCTCGCACACCGCATAAATTGGATTTGGGTCGTTCATCAAGAGGCACTTGGCGGGCTTTGCGATAAAGGGGTTTATTCCAACCCCACCCAAAAGTTGAACCGGGTAGCACTTCCACGCCTCTCTGCCTCGTAGGCATCTGGACGCTTATGCGTGTGCTTGCGGGGCTTCTCAACCCCTCCCGGTATTTAAAGTTAGTGGCGTGGTGGCAGGGATGCTACTATTCGCTTTACGATGCTTGAAGCATTGAGACGAAATCATTTGTCCTCTCCGACCTTGGGGGGCTTAAATCTTCCCCCTCGCCAAGTTTGATTTTCAGATGACCAAGACTTACAAAGAACAGGAGGTTTGGTTTTCGGTCGAGGATTGTTTCAGTTAGTGGATGACATTGCTGTCACCCGGCCCTCGATGTTTCCGGCGGTTCTACCGCACTCCTTACTTTATCCGTCGGACGCTTTGGCTTTTCGCTCACGCCCTTGCGGGTGTGGTTCACAGCCCCTGCTTGTTGCAGAGGACTTAAGGTAGCGGTTTCGCGTCTGACTTCAAAGAACAATCAGAGTTAACTCTCACTCTGACTCACAAAGTATACCACAACCGCTTGCGAAAAGATATAAAAATCTGCATCTTTATTTCGTTGTCTATCAACGACTTACAGAAGTGCGTTTTATAATATTTTTGAGATGGGGTGTTTTAGCCCTTTCCACCCCCGGTGCTACACGGATACTTAAACCTGCGTTTCAACCCCGTCTTCATTGGGCGTAATTGCTGTTGCGCCCTCTGCTCCCGGCTTCTTCTCCTCAATCGGCTTTGGAGCCGAGGCTAATAGGCCAAACGCCAGAGCCGGGATAAACTGCATAACTTCACAGTCCCACAAGTGATTGGCTCGCTTACCAATTCGTTTCCACTCCGGTCTACCACCTTGGTTCATTAGGCGAACTTCCGACTCCATTTGCTCAAGGTAGTCGTTGCCTGCGTCAACGCTACACGAGTGCTTCCCGGACTTACGCATACGCGACAGTTGGTCTTTCAGCGCAAGATTGGAGAAGTGGTGAACACGCACAGCACCAGCACCGACATTAACCAATCGGGCAGGAGCGTAAACCTTTGCCACCATCTTCGGCCCTTGGGCCGTCTGCACACGCCACGGGAAGTCGTAGCGTTGGTCACCTCGTAGGGCTGTCCATTGATTGATACCACATTGCCGGATAACATCGTCGAATTGGTCACCACAGTCCACATAGACGAACGATGGTATCACATCGTTAGCCTTTGCCATTTGCGCAACATCTTCCCAAGTCTGCACAAACCGCCAGCGAACAAGCCGTGAGTCTCCTCCCTCTGCCCAACTGCGAACCAAGCAATAGAAGCCGTTTCGTTGCACATCGACTGTCATAAAACGACAGCGGATTTGTTTCTCCCGTGTATAGTCTGTATGAACTTTGCGGGTCGTCGCATCCAGCCGGGCCTCCTGTAGCCACTCATCTCCCATCTTGTATTCCCCAATTGCTTGTAGGACATCAAACGAGTCCGGGGCATCCGACCAAAATTGTGCCATCTGCTTTTGCTTCCAGATGCGGATGGGCGATGCGTCGCCGTTAAGGTCGAGGATATTTTTCGCACGAAGATACATCTCCGCCAAGCCACCCCACGAGCGGGCGCACAATGCGTTCCATTGGAAGCCCACATTAGCAGAGTCTGCCTTGGGATTAGTCTGTGCGTAGAAGCCACGCTGGTTCATCTCATCCCGGTTTGTTCTTGTATCGGCAAAGCGGTGATTGCACCCCTCGCACTCATAGGTCGTATCCTTTTTAATGATTTGATAGTCATACTCGCCGTCCGGCGTAAGAGCGTTGTCGGGCATCCTTACCCTGTCCCAACTCCACGGCTGACGATGGTCGCATTTCGGACATTGAAACGACCAAACACGCTGGTCGGTGGTTACCCACACCTCCTCTGTCTCATCCCCGGCAAACCCACCCTGCGACATAAAGATACGCTTACCCAGCCAACCAAATGAAGTCACACGGGCCGATGCTTCGGCCAAGTGGCCTCTCGGATACAGCCAAGTTTCGTCAGCCACCAGCCAGCGAATAGACCGACGCTGTAGGTTCTTCTCATTGAACGCACCCAGACACCAGAAGGTCATCTCGTCCGTCTGGACTGTCCCCGTCTTCTTATCCGTCTCGTCCTTGTTCAACTTTGCCAAGACCGCCGGGACATTCTCCCACAGAACTCGTAGTCGGCTCTGCATCCAATCCGCCGCATTACCATCCGTGTCATTCAAGTATAGGGTCGGAGCAGGGGCGCGGGCTATGATGTAGCACGACAGCATCTCCGCCATCAGCGACTTGCCCGACTGAATGGGGGCGATGATATGCACCAACCGGATTTCCGGGTCGGCACACGCACGGAGTGGCTCTGCGAGCCACGGGGTTTCCTGCACCCGGAAGCCAGACGGCATCGGCGAGAAAGGTATCTGCCGGATGTTGTCCATCAGCCATTGCACGATATCCCCTCCGTCGTCGGGCCTCCACACCTTGCGCAACTTTGCTTCAAGGCGGTCACCAATCTGTTCTTTTTGGGCGGGAGTCATCTGGTATAGGTCTTACTTTTCGTCCCCAAGTTCGTCAAGGGTGTCGTCCGTAAAGTCTTCCAGCGAACCACCCTCCTTCGGGGCATCCGTATCAACTTCGCCTTCCGCAATCTTGTCAAAAAACGCCGCGTTCGTCGGTGGCTTCGGACTTACCCCGACCGACTCGTCATCCCCAATCGCCGGGGCCTCGCTCCGGACATTTGGGCTATACTCCGCAATCTTACGAAAGATATCATCCCGGAACTCACGAAACGCTTTAAGTGCTTTAGGCGGGTTCTCCGGATTTGCGCGGGGGGCAACAGTCAACTCCGCTCGCTCAATCAACGACCTCAACTGCGACAGCACCTTGGCAAAACGAGCCGCCGCCGCATCCGCATCAATCAGCCTCCCCTCCTCTTGCTCCCGGTTAAACCGAACCTTCTCCAACGACAACAGCGTCCCAATCGCCCGGTCATAATTCCCATACAACTTTCCTTGGCTGGGGTCACCGCTCGTCAAAGCCTGTAGGAATACCTCCCTCGTCAAACGGCACAACTCAACTTGGTTCCGGATACGCTCATCCATCTCCGAGTTACCCGTATCCCCCGTTACCGACTGTAGGATACTGTCCAAATCCCCAAGCACCAAAGGTTGCACAGGCTGACTGATATGCCCCGCTCTCTCGTTGTCAGATTTTCTCCGGTCGCGCCACGCACGAGCCGCCTCAATACTTTCTGTCGGCATTCCTTCCTTAACAAGTTGCGACACTCGCCCCTTTGTTAAGCCAAGTGCCACAGCAATTTCAATTTGTGATGCCATTATTTTTAAGTCGTTGGTTTATAACTGCTTTTGGAAATCTCTAAACTCGTTTTAGCAAAATGCGGGGTCTTACGACCCAGCACGGGGGGTATCCCCGGATAATAGATTTCTTAAGGGGGGGTGGGGGGTGGGGGGGGTATGGGAGGGGGTGATGTGCTTTGAATGCTTGGGTTTGCGCTTGGTTGAGCGTGTATAGCGGTGAGAGGTGTCGATGTTGATGGAAGGTTCAACCTGTAGTTTAGCGGGCTTGACTGTGTTAAGAGGCTTGTGGGCTTGTTTAGCCCGGCGAGAGGGGGTTGTATTGTTCTTTGGGTTCAAAGGCCCCTGTGGGGCCGTGGAGCGTTGGCTACGGGGTGGCTGGTTAACATCCTCCCTCTGTCTTTGCCAAGCATCTGCATATGCCTTGCACGCCTGTTCGCTTCGCATAAACTGTGATGGTGCGAGATTAAACATTTGTTGAATGCGTTTAACCTTCTTTGATACGAATTGTCTGCTACATCCCTTCTGCTTGGCTAACTCTGTCTCGGTGGGTGGGTCACCAATGCCAAAGGCTATGAGGATACATCGGGCTTGGAACAATGCGTCTGGGCTTTCAGTCATCTGCATAGCCATCACTACACGCCTTACTACCTCTTGGACTTCATCCTCTGTGTAAGTGCGCTGTTCTATTGGGGTAACCACAGCATCCTCATATTGTGGGTCAATGGTGGCGTATGCTTGGTGGTCTGGGTTGATTTCAAAGGTGTAGTTGCCATCGCCTTCACGGGCCTCCGGCCCAAGGCCACGCTTGATATACTCTTGCTGAATGGGTGTAGGTTGCTGTGCAAACCACTCTGCGTAAGCGTCCAAACCCCCTTTTGAGGTGAGTTTCACGGGTTTGTAGACAAAATCCGCACTTTCGCCTTGACAGCCATCCGGGAGTAGGGACATATAGATAGTAGCAAGTAGCAAGTAGTATGGTTATACTGTAGTATGATTACAGTATCGCCCCTTGCGGGGCTAACGATGAGAGTGATTGACTGTTATCCTGTAGCATAAGTGTAAGTGAAGTATTGCGTATCGACCGGGTTAGAACGGATTGACTGACGGGTCGTGTTGAACGCCCACCCACATTCCCTCGCGCTGGTTCCATACGACAATGGGGTTCGTAGCGGATAGACGCATCAAGTGGCCAACCACATCGCTCGCCGCTATCGTGCCGATAGCCAATTTGCGGGCTACATAGCGAACAAACGGGCTTTGATTGGCATCTGCGAGATGTTGGGTCGGGGGCATATCTATCATTTTGTTTAAGTCCTTGAGGGAGAAACTGTTAAGCGAGTTCTCGTCATTGACTTCCCAGAGAATGCGACCTTCAGCGTGACGCAGGTTGAGCGTATGCGTTGGCTTGCTGTCCTTATCCAAGATACCAGCACGCTTGCCTCGCTTGGTAAGCACCAACTCAAAGAAGGGCTTTACCCGGTCGGTGCGCCGAAGGACGGCTACCTCTCTTGCCCAATTGACGAGTTCGGAAGAACCCAACCCGGAGTAGGCCAAGTCTGAAACTGTCGCAGAAGATGAGTCTTCCTTGGCTTTGGGTTTACCCGTATGGTGCAGGAACACCCAGACGACATTCGTCTCCATCAGCACGGGCGTAATCCAATTGCGGAGGAACTGCGATGCGTATGCTTGGTCACTAATCGCCCCACCTGCGAACGAGAGAAGGGGGTCGGCAAAGAAAAAGTCGGCCTTGTGATGGACGATAAGTTTGCGTGCCTGCTTCACAAACTCCAATCCAACCTTAACTGTTTCTCGGTAAAACTTGATGTTCTTACGGAGTAGGACTTTTTCCTCGTCGGACAGGGACATCGACCCGGTAACGCCCTTGAAGGCTTCCGCCAAATCTCCTGTGTCGTTCTCGGCCTGCATCACGATGCACTTATACGGACGCTTTACCTCGATGCCGAAGAAGGGCCTTCCCACGGCCAGCATAATGGCCATCTGCATAAGGAAGGATGACTTACCGATGCCGGACTGTCCAATGACGCACAGGGAGCCGCCTTGGCAGAGCCAGCGATTACCCAAGACTGTGGTGGGGTCGTTCTCGGTGTCGTAGTTCTCTAACTGCTCGATGCTTACCTCGTCCGGGACTTCAGAGGACTCCAGATACGATAACCAAGCATCCCACGACTCTACGCCCACATTGAAGGCGACGATGCGTTGTTCGTTTGCGCCACGCATAACGCCACCAAGGCGTGACCAGCGTGACGGGTTCTTGGTCATCTCGTCTGGCTCGTAGTCGGCGAGGTAGTCAAACACCTGCTGGCGACGCACCTTCCACTCCTCAAAGTCCTTTGCCTCAACACGCACCCAAGCGTGAAGGGATTTGCCTCCAGAGTCGATGATGGCAGAGATAGGCAGTTCGCTCTGCTTAAATATGGCGTATTGTTCTTCCTTGGGTCGGGTATCAAACTCAACCAGCAAATGACGGAACACGCTTACGCTGTCATCCCGCCCGGAATACTCCTCTGGCTTAATTGGGTTGATGCGGATGTAAGCCCCTTGGGGCTTGTCACGAAACAGTTCCCGGTCTTCGGCTGTTGCGCCAAAATATTTAGTGAGCCACCAACCAACAGTCTGGAATGTCCCCTTGCTTGCCGGGAACCAGCGTCCGTCTTCGTCCTGCCCAGCGTCATTGGTAATACAGATGACTTCGTCTTCCTTAAAACAGTTCTTGAGTAGTTCTTCTGTGGTGTAGCGTTCAACTTCCGGCACAGGGCGTAGGTTGCCCAAATCCACTTTGAACTTACCGGATTGCGTAACGCTGGACAGCATCGCCTTGCGAGGTGCAAGGTCACGAGGGTCGTCAGTTAACAGCCAGCCACGGGGTTGCGAATGCTCCTTTGTCTTCGCATCGTTCATCTTGTGGCGCAACTCTCGCTCCGGCCACGGGGGTGAACACTTAAGGTTGTAAGCCATCAGCAATGCCCACGCTTCCTGTTCGGAAAGGTTGAAGCCGTGATAGAGGGCAATGGCGAGCGAGTATGTCTGTCCGTGACCATCCTGCCCACTAACTGCTGGTGGTGTTGCGGCCATATACTTGGCCGCTCGTTCGTATGGGGATAGCATTTGGTGTGCGTGTCGGGGACACACGATATGCCGGGTTTTGCTACCCTGTCAACCTGTTAAGTGAAATAATTTTCAGACCGCATCAACATCAAACAACCCGCCATCCTTGATATCCTTTCGGCGCGACTTCTTCTCGTGCTGTATCTCAAGCCCGATGCGAACGCCTGCCCACACAATGGGCATAGCGTATGAGAACGCGGCTGACGCAGGGCCTTTGGGCAAGCCTGCCTCGTGAGCCATATCCGACTGCTTCATTCGGGTCAGAGCAATCCACGGGTTCACATCCGACATACGGGCTGATGCCTTGAAAGAGAAAGTATCTTGGCGTGTAGCAAACTTGTTAGCCCCGGATAGGTCACGGATTGAAGCGTGGACGATTACCTCGCTCTGGAGAGGGCGATGCACGGCGTGATACTCAATCCGCAATGGAGGGGTAACCACACCCGGTCTTGGGGTGCAGACGACAGTCACCATCGTCTCCGATGGCTGGGAGGATGCGAACTCGTAGCCCGACCCTTCCTCAATCTCCTTCTGGTAGTCTTCTATCTTGACCTCAAAACGAGACATCGTCCGACTCTCCATCGGACTTCTTCTTCATCCACGGCTTGCGAGGATTGTTGAACGAGGGCTTGGTAGGAACGCCTGCGTTCTTGCGGGCCTTCCACTCTTGGAAGTCTGCTTCCTTGACCGCCCCGGCGGTTTCAAGGTCTTGCTCGCCGAGGAAAGCGAGTTGGTCGGGGGATACCCAAATCTTCTCACCCGACTCGACGGAACCCTTGTCGTGGTATTCGACTGTGATGGCCTTGATGCCAAACTTGGTTTGGATGCCCGCCTTGATGATGAGAACTTTCTTCTCGGCAAACTTTCCGTTGGTTACGCGACAAAGGTCGCCGTGGTCTAACTCGTGTCTTTCCATAGTGATGATTGGTTGGAGGTAAATTGGTATGGGTGATGACGGGGGTGGTGTCAAGGGCAATGTGGTTAGCGTGGCAACATTAGTCCCGTGGCGTATGCCCAATCCGGGTTGTGGTGTATCTTGTCGTGGCAGACCCGGCAGACGGCAAGGAAGTATGTAGCATCAGTAAGGCGCGACTTCCATCGCCCACGGCGATGATGAATATCCGTAGAGGGGTGAACCTCACACACTTGGCATCGTGGATGTATAAGGATGTATTCCTTGCGCACCTGCGTATAGAGTTTGTTTTCCTTTTGCCGGGACTTGCTGACCCGTCGCATTGGTCGATGCGTCTTTAGCGTATTTTTGCTACGCAAGGGTGAACCAGCGTTCAACTTTTTGTGTGCCTGCATTGGTGATTTACGCTTTAGCGGGGTTCGCTTCATTCGTCTGTTGTCGTTTTATCCGGGCTTGTGGCAAGGGCATATTTCTGCGGATTTTTCCTGCGAACTTGGAAAAGTCTTGCTGTAGCCTTTTGTTTTTGGGTGTAGGATGCTTTTGTAAGTCGTTGATACGCAAGCACTTGCAACTATCTTTAAATAAATAAACTTTCGTATCGACAAACTTAATTCCATTTGCTCTAATGATTTCACTCAACCACGACATATGAATAACAACACGCCCGATAATTCCACCTCCACTAACAACACGCACAACAATATGAACACGCCCGCCATCAACACCGCCCTCACCGCCTTCCTGTCCTGCAAGGGTCAGTTCGCCTCGGTGACCTTCAAGTCCAACCCCAAGCCCGCCGCGTCCTCCAAGGGCGTGATGCTGGAGAAGGTGACCACCGGAGTCTTCCGCGCTGGCATCAACTTCGCCAACATCTCCTCGGTCAAGGAAGGCATCGCCTCTAACGAGCGTGGTGAAGTCCAGCCCCTCGCTTGGGGCGAATGGGTTAACTTCCCCTTCGTCATCGCTCACAAGGGCGAAAACTTCCTCCGCTTGACTGTCGCCTCTGGCAAGGTGATGAGCGTCACCTTCTCGGTGAACGGCGTAGAAGTCTCCCGTGAGGAGTTTGAAACCCACCTCATCCCTTCCGCTCGCTCGGAAGCCAAGGCTGACAAAGCCCCGGTCGAGGTTATCACCATCAAGGAAGCCAACCTTATCTCCTTCAACGGAGAGGTTGCTTAATCAAACCGGGTGGGGGCGAAAGCCCCCGCCCACTTCCTTGAAAACTTTTCTCTACCACTTCTTTATGTCCTTCTTCCTTACCTGCCTGTTCTTCCTTACGCTTTGCGCCGGGCTTCTCTGTGCCATTGTCGCCTCGCTCTAATTTCACCCACACCAAACCAAACCAAAAAACACATACACAATATGAGTCCTATCAATAACATCCCGGCTGTCCTCGACGAGAGCGACGAACGCCAGACCGACAAGTTCGACTACAGGGTCGAGCAGGTTCCGTTCCACCTCCCGGACGGCACTCGCACCCGCTTCCTCGCTAATGTCCGCACGGACAACAATGAGGTTCTGGGTTGCGTCACCGAACGCTACGAAGTCTGCCAGAACTCCTACCTCTTTGAAAAGTCGGAAGACTTGTTCAAGTCGAAGGGCTTCTCCAACTTCACCCGCAAGGCTGTCGTCTCCAAGGGCGGTGCAAGGGCGCGAGCCATCTACGACTTCCCCGAACTCGGTGCGCGAGTCGCTGGGCAGGACTTGACCTTCCGCCTTAAGGTGCAGAACAGTTTTGACGGGAGCCTCCGGGCCTCATTCCTCACGGGAATGTTCCGCCTCATCTGTTCTAACGGCCTTGCCATCCCGGTGAACGCTATCGGTATGACCCGTAAGCACACCTCGTCGCTGGATATGGAGTTCGTCTCCCGTGGCTTTGACTCGGCTCTGAAGACCTTCCAAGACGCTGTCCCGGTGCTGTCCGCTATGTCTGACACGGCTCTCACTACCCCGCAGGGCATTACTGTCCTCGACAATCTGGTGAAGCGTAAGGTTATGACTGACCGCCAGAAGGAAGGCATCGAGTCCGTGTGGAGCAATCCGACTTACCACGAAGACCGCCAGAGGAACTTGTGGAACTTATACAACGCCGCCACGCAACACCTCACTCACCGGGTCGAGGGCAAGCGTTTCGAGTTGGCGGAGCGTGTTAACTCCGGCATCCTCCAAGCCTTCACCAAGGCGATGCGCAACGGCAACGGCATCCAAGACCTGCTCGTCAAACTGAACTGACACGAGCGACACGAACGGCTGGGGGCGAAAGCCCCCGGCTTTTTTGTCACAAATACCCGCTTGACATTCCCAAGCGTTCGCTTACAACATTACCAAACGATACACGCATATGAAACCTACACCCAAAGAAATTAAGCAAACGCACAAAGTCTCGATGACTCTTGTCGTATACCTCGATGTCAAAGCCGACAGCCAGATGGAAGCCCAGAGCATCCTCCGGCATAAGGTGCAGAACATCGCGGCTACGAACGCCGACCTTGCTTGCTACGAACAGCGTAAAGCCCCGTGGGAGGGAACGACTGAAGTCCCGCTCCCGTGAAGCACATTAAGCCTATCACGGCACACAGGGACAACCTTGAGTGCTGGGGAGTCATTTGCTCCTTCAAGACCCTTAAGCCCGATGAAGCCCGGCTGGTTCGCGCTACCGCAAGGGCTATCGCCCACGGAGATATGGAGCAACCTGTGCGAGTCCGCTTGACGGACACCGATGCCAATGTCAGTCTCATTCCCGACACGACCATTCCACATATCACACGATGACTATCTTCAAGTTCAACGCCAACACCTCTGCACCGCTCTCCCCGGTCAAGCCAAGTTTGCTGGTTAACCTTACGCCTCCCAAGGCAAGCACGACTATCCTATCGGGTGATGACTTCGTCACTATGATGCGTGAGGGCAAGATGCCCCTCCCGGATTGCTGGCAACATCTGTCGTCCGCTCGCTTGATGGATATGGGCTACCCAAAAGTTCTCTGGTCAAAGAAATACAAGGTTAAGTATGTCATCCATCGGATGAACCAGAAGACTTACGACTCGTGAGTGGGCTAACCACCCTCTCATTGACATTGCGCAAAGAGAGTTCCGGCTTGCGTCGTAAGACGGCTACCGGACATTGACTCCTCGATGGCTCCCAAGTTTGACAAGAAAGATTACTCCGAGGAGGAATTAATATCCGTCCAAAGAGTGCATCCCAAGTTTTTATGCCCCAACTGCGGTGGGTATAATTGGGACAACCAAAGCGTTTTTCAAACGCCTCCCGGAGCAAGACTGTGGCGTGGGGTTAGCATTTGTAAGGGCTGTAAGGGCAATGTGAATTGGCTTATCGACCCGGACAGGACGATTGAGTTTCAAACGCCCAAAATGCACAGACCTATCGGGTTCTAACTGTGGTGCGTCAGCCGAAGTCGGCGTAGTCCGTAGTCCCGGCTTTCTTAAGCCCCACGGCTTGCCCAGAGCCATCCCGACCCACCACGAGGCGTATGGAGTCGCTTGCGCCCCTTGAGGCAGTCACGGACTTGTCGTTGACCGATACGACCTTGTAGCCCCCTTCTCCGCCCAGCGTTAGGCTGTCGCCCTCCAGCACAATAGACTTAAGCGTTGCTTCTGGGTCGTCCCGCAAAAAAGCCCCAACATCAAGCCGGGGAGTTTCGTTGCCACCAAGCCCGTAAGCCATCTGAAACCTTGACCTATTGCTGTCTTGTTCTGCGGATGCTGGTCGGGTAGCCCCTCCACGCACGGACATTCCCATAGAACGGAAGTCTGAACGAGCCACACGACTCGTGGATGAGGAATAAGACCGGGCCATCAGTTAGCGTTAAGCGTAGTAAAGCCCGCCCTTGGTTTTGGGTGCTTTGCGCCACGCATCAATAACTTCCGGCGTTGTTAATTCTGGATACTTGCTTTTCTGTCTGTCAATTATGTTTTGATGGTAGGCGACACGCTCATCGTTGCGACGGATTTCTGCTTCGGTTCTTTCCCTGCCCACCGGGCCAGCCGCCGTGCGGAGAGTCCGAATAGCGTCTTCATTGTTGGCGACAACCTTGGCTCGATTTACAAACTCGCCGTCATTATCCAAGTCTGCTCCGGGTAGGGGCTTTATTTTGGTAACTCTGAAGGACTTTCCGTCTGCCTCATTCGGGTCGTCATAATCCGTTCGGCTTCCATTTAGAGTAAACTCTGACTCAAAGGCTACCCGGTATATAAATCCGTCGGAAGCCTTAACGAAAGCGTTCAATCCAAAAGTTTTGCTTTCTCCGTCTGGGTCGCGCTCGTCCCCAAACTTTTCATTAATGTAATCAAGGAACTCCTCTTTTGCCCTGTGAGCGGCTTCTTCCAGATTGTCATACATACCACCCACATCGGTGTTCTCTATGAACGCCATCACATCATCGGGGACGGAGCCGGACTTCAGTTCGCTGACGCGACCAAGTCGCTCATTGGGCGAAGTGGTTGAACCGGAAGGCAAGTCGGAGCGGACGCTGTTTGCGCTGGAGGATTTGTTGTATGACCGGGCCATAGTCGTGGTGAATTGTCAATCGTGCCTTGCGTATCGGATAAGGCAAGCAAACTTCGTTGAGTAGTGCGGGTCGAACTCAAACCCAAACCTACCATACCAAGCGATAAGAGCGTCTTTGCTCATCTGCAACCCGGCTGTTGCGGGGCAGGGCATCGCTGTAAGGCGTATGGGGACTTTGTATCGGTCGGCTATCTCTATGACCCGGAGCATCACCATATAGCCACCACGACGCTCCAAGGCACGCAAAGCGGTAAGGATAATGGCTCCTTGATGCAGACCGACAAGGACTTGACCTAAAGTAGATACGCCGTCTACCTGTCCAGATACTACGACAGCCCCGTGTGCAATTGTGCTGGGCGAACCAAGGGTTATCAGTTCGCGCTGGAGTTCCCGGTCAGCCGTAGATGCCACGCTGGGAGGCGACGATACGCTCCTTCAGTTCTGCGTCCATACGGGCAAACGAGTTTTTCTGGACAATAAGCAATGCGTTCTGCTCCTCCGAGGATAGGCCAGCGGGTATCCAAGTATTTACGGCCAAGTGTTTTTGACCCGATGAGTCTACAAACCAAATCACGCTTTCAAACTTCTGTTTTGCGTTGTTGTCTTCCCGGCGAATGCCTTTCACCAAATCATAATATCCCCGTGCGGCGAGGATGGCAATAAGCACAATGCTGTCGTAAAGTTGTCTGGCGGTCATTGCGTCAAGCATAGGGCCGGGAACAGACCGCGTAATAACTGTGCGGGCAAGGGCAAGTTCCATACCGCTTGTCTTGATGGACATATCAAGCCCCTCAAAAAGAGCGTTGATGTCCGCCACCCGGTTTAAATCTACGGCCATTTTTTCGGCCTGCGTAATTCCAAACTGAAAAACTTCGTTTGGGCGAGACGAGGATGTGATAGGGTCTGCCATTTGTATTTGCGCTATGTCAATAACAAGGGGGCTTGCGCCCCCCGTTTAGTTACTTGCCCTTTTTGGTATCAACCTGTTTGACGAGGTCGGCAGGCGATACACGGCCCTTCACCGGGGCGGAGGGAGGCTGTCCCTTGTTGTTTGTTGTGGGGAGGTCGTATCGGGTGCTTGTGCGGTCACCGGATGTGTTGGGGTTTTTAGGTTTATTGCTCATTGGATGGGAGTTTTGGTGTAGCCGAGTTTGTATTTGATGTCAAGGGCTTCGATAGAGTCGTTA
>Ga0209296_1000563_pt1 | contig 32343 bp, 64 predicted proteins | sample S_130206_EF_Meta_FD_187319 | JGI IMG/M metagenome (GOLD analysis project Ga0209296, IMG submission 187319) | Freshwater microbial communities from Lake Simoncouche, Canada to study carbon cycling - S_130206_EF_MetaG (SPAdes) (version 2) | ecosystem: Environmental > Aquatic > Freshwater > Lake ... | reverse complement strand
GGGGTCTGGTGCTTCCATCCCATAGCGACTAAGCAGTTATATCAGGACCTGTCCCTCGCCAGTTAGGCCCGCATAGTGTACACGTCTGCCCACGATACCCTGATAACACTTAACAATGGCGGTCTCAAGGAGAATCGAACTCCTATTAATGGCGTGACAAGCCACCGTACTAACCGTTATACTATGAGACCAAATTAGTTGCAGGCTACGTCTTCCACAATCGCCCCTACATGAGTTGTTACCCTGTCCTTCCATTTTATTCTCGATGTCTGTGTGCAGTTAGGAGTCTGCCTATCAGAGTCTGTGGGGGTAGTTTCCATCCCTACGCTAACGGTTTTCTGCCACCGGACCTCTATCGCTAGTCAAACGCTACTTTAACGAAAAGTAGGAACGGGATCTTAAACTTCTATTACAGCAATAATTTCTTTCTCAGAAATCATAACTCTTTGTGCACCGTCTACGTTAACAGGAGAGGACTTACTCCAGTCAAGGTAGACGGCGTCACCTTCTTTAACCTCTTTAACATCAGGACCTACAGCTACAACTATACCAGGTGTTGTATTACCTAGACCACGGCCATCTAGAATAATACCACTCTCTGTTGTGGTATCTTTCTTACCTTCAGCAATCAGCACTTTGTCTTTAAGAGGTTTAACAATCATTATAATTCCTTTTTCAATTTAATCAAGCAGTTTCTGCGTACTCAACGGCTAAGTCAAGGGCACGTTCTTTCTTTGCACGATTCAGACCGTACCAGGCAGAAGTCAAACGACTATCGCGTGAACGACCCATCTTGTGATCAGTCATATAGGTAACGGCATTGAATGCCTGCCACCAGCTACCCTCGGCAAAGTTTGCACCAGGCTGGGTATGAACAACTGCCATTGCCTCTTCGGCCTGACGGCTGATAGGGAATGAAGTATTAGCACGTTTCATCTCATCTTTAGACATAGATGGGAATACACGGTTAAAGTACTCAACAATCGTTTCTTTGTTATACTTCTTCTTACCCAGGAATTGGGCTTGCTCTTTATAACGTGACAACTGATCCTTGGCAATACCCAAGGTCTCTTTTACAGAGTCACCATCGAATTTAGAACGATGATTAATCTTAACAGAGTGCTTGGCTTTACTATCCAGAGCCATAGTTAACGTATTATTGCAAACCACTCTAACGGGTGTGAAACGAACATCGATAGAACGACCAAACTCATGAGGATTACTAAATAGCAAATATCCTTCAACTTTATCTCCTCCAAATAGAGTAAACGAATCCTTGATCTGCGCCATAGCCCAGACCATCTTACCACCCTTAAGGGATCCAGCGGTATGCATCTCCATATCACCGGCGTGAACGAAGTCATTAAAGAATTCGAACGCTTCCAGGTTCTGAACTGGGTTCCAATTATCAGAAACAATGGTCAAAACCTTACTATCGGTAGAACGTACCAAAGCCTGGGCGGTTGTTGGTACAGGACCACCTTCGGAATTGAAGAATAACTGCTTTTTACTGACAGACCAGTCAAGATTAGCGGCTTTTAACATCTGCTCAGGCGAAACATCGTTAGGAACGCGTTTACCTAAGCCATGCCAGGGGGTTTCACCGACATATGCCATGTCTGCTTCGCCGTTTTTCTGAATTTCAAGTTCATGTGACATTTAAATTACCTTTCTGTGTTGTGATGTATCAATTATAGCGCGGTTTTGTGATAAAATCAACTGTTTCGTTAAAAATTTACGCACCATTTGGTGAACCAAACCAGTTAACACTATTTTTCTGGTGCTCACTTAGGTCTTCATAGCGTAATTCTTTAGATTCTTCAAAAATCTTGGAAAACTTTTTTAATTTTTCCCGTTTTTGGAAAATATTATCAAGTCGTTGCTCGTAACTGCAGTGAACCACCTCATATTCATACATCAGGTCAAGCATTGCCTGTAAATCACACAACTCTACGACGAGTGCAGCGTGATTTTCCGACATTCCAAAGCGTCTCACCTTAGAAACTGCTTGAATCACCTCGGCGCACTCCTCCTGGAGTATGGTCATTATCTCTTCATTGCGGTTCATGGATATTTTTCCTCTAAAATACGGCAAACAGTTTCGGCCAGATACATCTGACGATTCCAGGCCTCTTGCTCCCACGGTTGATCACGGTAAGCCTTATAGGTAGTACCCTTTTTACCAGGAGTACCGTTCCAGGAATGTAACCAACCCTTACGTTGAACGTATTTCTTCTTCAGTTTACCAGTATGGTATTGTTCGGCATGGACTAGTTCATGGGCAATCACCTCTAACGCCTTTGCCCAACCCAGGCGACATTCAATGGTAGCCATATTATTCTCTACCTCGTAGTAACCATTCGTATTTTTAGCCTTAATGGGTGCAATACGAAACTTTACATCTCGGGGTAGATTCAATTGCTTACGAAACTCCGGTAGAGAACGCTGGATCATTAGAGCAATGACCTTGGCAGTTTTAGTATGGGTATAGATGGCCGAGAGGGACATGTATACACCCTTCGTAACCATTTTATCGGTATCTTTAATCATAATATATTACTCCTTCTCATACCCTATTATAGGGGCTTGAGCGAGAAAATCAACTACCTAACGTAACGTTACTCTTCTTCGTAAGTAGCCAGGGAGTCAGCCCAATCGTCATCCTCTGCATGTTCTTCACAAGCAGTATAGATCCATCCACGGCCCAGACGTTTCCCAGGTTTACCACAGGTCTCACAAGTAACCGCAGACATGGATTCGGCAAAGGAGATATAGTTATAATGGGCATCGGTACCGGCTTGGATATAGAAACGGAGAGTACCGAATTTTTCCTTAACCTGAACCACGGTAGGAACCAATTCTGCCTCGGCATCCATCTTAGCCTTTGACTCATCAATATCTTCCTGGACTACGATGTTCTTATTACTATCACCAAAGCGGGACTTACCTAGGCGGGAGACCAAGTAATCGTGATTGGACTTGGCTCTATCGTAACCGGCGTAAAGGTGCCAGCATAACGTATCGATAATATTAAACCAGCCATCACCATGGGCAAAGCCCCAGCACATGGCAGTGGTTCTCATATCGGCATTACGGTCTTTAAAGAGTAAAGGATACTTCTCACACAACAGATTATCTAGTTCTTCTCTCATGCTATTTTCCAATCTATTTCTTCACGAATTTCAATCGTTTCGGAACCATCGTATTCATGGATACGGAAGGAGGTTCCAACGGGTATCCAAGTTACAGTAAGTTGATCGGAACCACCATAATATGCCTTATCCCCATACACCTCGTTACAGTATAATTCTATGGTCTCCGCCGACGTTCTATCTTCTACCATATCTACCAGTTTAGGATCGTAGAGTAATTCCTCAACATTATGCCATGAGTACCAACCGGCACCAAAGCCGGGAGAATACAGAATGGCTACCATTCCATCTTTAATTTTCTTATCCACTTTTTAACTCCAATACTTTATGAGCAAAATATTCTTTTCTGTATCTATCGGATGTATCAAGAATATGATCGGCACACATCTGAATAACTAGATCGGTGTACTTGGTTAGTTCATCATCGTAGCGACAAGACCAATCAATAGCATCCCCTGGATTCCAGATCTCCTCACCCCACAGTACAAACCCTGCCTTTTCGGCTAGTTCTTTAATTCGCTCGTTCATACAAATCCTTTGTACATTAACTTTGAACCTTCTTCACCTAATTCATGAAGGAATATTTCGTGGGTACGCTGCATCATGGCACAGGCCATCATGAGTAGTTCTTCCCTATTATCACACATCATAATCTGTTGTTCAACCGGTGCCATGAGTTCACTCATGCGTTGTTCTACTGCACTCTTATTCATTCTTCAACTCCTCAAAGTCAAACCATTCATACAGTTCATGCATAATAGAATCTTTTATGGTATTGGTGATGAATTCCTCGGTAGGGTTATCATCATGCTTGAACGCACGGGTATAACCATAAGCCAGGCCATTCTCAATACACATCTCTAATACAGGTAAAAATTTAGGTTTCATAGGAATAACAGTAATAACAGCCACCAGGCCGATAGATCATTATAGAGTATAAAGCATACAAAGGCAAGCTTTACTACCAGGGCAACAGCCAGGTAACTGTACTGATTCATCGGGGATCTTTCAGAGCGGTTTTTCTAGCGCAAAAATTTTTCAGAGGGGAGTTTCTAGCGGGAAATTCTATCCGCAGGATTTTCTGCGCGCGAAAAAATTTAAACATAGGTATAAGTAACTGTGCCTGAAACCTGGTTGATAGAGTAACTATACTTTTTTTCGAAAAGTGAGTACTACTGTTTTTACTACTGTTTTTCTGTATAGGTGGGGCTGGTCCCAATACGGGTAGCCATTTAAACCGGACTCTCTGGGTAGCAATACTTTGTCCGGTACCCCTATAAACTGTTAGTCTTCTCCGTAGAAGGCGGCCATGTCGTCTACGATTTCTTCTGTATACGACTCTGCCCCTCTACGGTTCTCCATATCTACTTCGTAGTTCCAGTCCTCGGCCGCTATGATCAGATCATTAGCCTGACTGGCCGGTACACGAAGAATGCGGATGATCTCGTGATCGGTGTAGCCAAGACACATCATCTCGGCCGCCTCACATACAAGTTCTTTTACTTTAGACATATATCAGGGCTTCATTATAAAGAGAAAGTAGTAGAAGAGTGGGCCACCTACCATGGCGGCCAAGATGAAGGACTGAACCACCTCGATCAAGAACTGCTTCATATTAGGCTCCTAAAGCGGCAAATGGGTTGCCTTTAGAAGAAGCGGCATTGCTTGCCAAGAAGGCATCAATCTCAGCCAGCTTCTGAGCCTTCTTAGTACTAGACGTACCCTGAATAGACTCAGAGACCTTCTTATACTTAGGAGACACCTTAGCCATCACACCGTCTACCTTATCGGCAGAGAACAAAATCTTAGAAGCCTTGGTATGGTATACAAAAGCATTAGAGCGGCTCACGCCCAAGATGTTCATGATCTCAGACAAAGCCAGAGCCTTATCAGGAGTATTGCGAACGATGGAAACAGCGGTTTCGAGGTTAGTTACTTTAGTCATATAGTTCCTTGTGTGTTTGTGTTAAGATGCCTTATTATAGTCTAGATCCGGATAAAAGTCAAGTAATACCGGATCTTTACGTCAGGTTATTATGCAGGTGCTAGAAGGCGTTGGAATCCACGGAAAGCCGTTCTAAAGGCATTCTTCTGTACAGAGTCCAGTTCTTCGTAGTTATCCTGCATGAACATCAGAGTTTCCAGCATGGGAAGGCCCAGAGCAATTGCCTCTAGTTGAACGATTTCCAGGGCTTCAGCCTGGCTCATAGTCTCGTAAGACTGGTCTAAAGATTTCCAATTACTCATTTACAGACTCCACTTGTTTAAAAACACGCAAGATTTCGGGACAGGCTTCACGTGGCAGGCCTTCTTCAACCATCAGATCGATGATCAAGTTTTCAGAGAGATCGCAGGCAATAGCATCTGTGATGATCATGTGCAGTTGAGACATTCTAGACATTATACAGACTCCTTAGATTCCATCATTTCAGATAAGATGAATTTAGCAACATTCATCTGCTTACGAACATGCTCTACAGCACGAGGACCGGCACCCATGGCCAACATCTCTTGGCAGTCAGACATGATGCCCATGACTACCATCTCTAAACCACAGCGTGAAGCAGTGAAAGAGTTGATGTACTGATCACGGATATCAGCTTCTGACATACCATAGCACTTAGTTTCGAAATCTGTCATTTTGGTTCCTTTTTCGTTGTTCATGTAATGATTATAGTCCAAAACCGGCGAAACGTCAAGAAGTTACGGTAATACCCCTACGTTACGGTTGGGTATTCATCTTGCAAAAGTAACTAGATCATTTGCAGTTATTTCGGCATATAATATAGTTACGTTTTGTGAAAGCGTTTAAGCCGGCAGAAAAATGCTGATTTTCTCTGTATAAATACATACCAATTTAAAATAAAATTATAGTAAGTATACCTTACTAATATCATAATCGTCAGGTAATTCTTCTATTCTACTGAATACTATATCGTTATTATCGATTATATCCTCTATCTTACTGATCATTATCTCATCCTTTATACCTCTAGAAGGAGATTCTTTATACGATTTTAGTAATGCCTTTAACTCTTCTTTATCAGTCATCTTACTATATTACCTTGTCTCATCGTAATAGCATCCATCATATCAAAAAAATCTTCTCTCCTATATGCATTAGGCATTATCTTTATCGTAGGACTTATTGTACCTTTTAATTGGTCTGGACTATTAAGGATAATATAATCTCCTGGATTATCATTCTTATAGATAAACGATTTAGCCTCGTGATAATTAAAGGCTAATATAAACGTTTTATTCACCATTTCTTTTCATATCCCATAACACCGCCCCTACCACTACTACGATAAAGATAACGAAGATTAAATCATTGCTTATTTCGTTGTTTAACAAATTCATTATAACCTTCCTCCGTACCTAACTCGTATCCTTTATCTGTCATATGACTTTCTCCTGCCATGGAGTAGCTATGATCCAGGATGTTTCTCCCGTCTTCGAACTCATAGAACGTTGCATCATCGTCGTTTATAGTTAATTCCAGATCACAATGCAGGATATCGTAGTCGATGAAACTATGATCTTCCTTATATACCCTGAACACATACTCATCATTCATCGTGTAGATAAGGTATCCCTTCGTACCCTTGGCCGGTTTTTGAATGCAATTTTCTCTCTTAATCATTGGTTCCCCCGTAATATGGTATTAATAGTTCTAGGGCAGCTATAATCTCGGCATTCCTGACAACGTCTTCTGGATGAAGATACTTACCTTTTTTATGTTCCTTTAGTGCTTTCTTCAGATACTTCCTTTGATCTATTAGATTGAGAAGCGTGAACCTATCGGCAGTATCGAAGTCAATTTCTAAGCCTTTTCCCATATCAATTACCCTGAGTCAGAACGTATTTAGCCAAGTCTTTCCATTCCTTATTACCGGTATTAGCGATCTTAGTAACGGCAATCAGACTACGGAGAGACATATTAGGAATCTTACCCAAATTAGACTTGAGGAAATCCAGAGCCAGGCCCTTGGCAGTAGCATTTACCTCGGGCAAAAACTCGTCCGATTTAGCAATTACTTCCATTCTTTCGAGTTTCTGAGCCTCAGTCATCGATAAGTCAACAACCAAACTACGGGTACGAATCGCCTGATCGATCTTCTCCAAAGCCATATTCGATACGAAGACGATAGAACCGGTAAACTCAAAAGAACGCGGCAGATCATCGTCACGCATATCGGCATTCCAAGAGATATAACGCTTGCTATAGCTATCGAGAGCACCCTTTAAAAGGTTCTTAGCCACATCGTCTTTCAGGATACTATCGCAGTCATCAAACACAATAACCATACCGTTATTTTCAAACAGCGTACGATAGAGACCTTTAGCGGTCGAGTAACCTTTGACTACGGTATAGGACTTAGCCTTATTGATCTTAGCACCAACGGCAAAGTTCGACAGATCGGTAATATTAGTAAAACCGTTCTTTTCCAGAGACTTCAGAACGGTATAGGACTTGCCCAAACCACCTTCACCGGTAATAACGGCCGAGGGCAAAGTCTTCTGAACGATCATATCCACCATCTGCTCAACAAAGCTAAAGCGCTGGTTAATACCGAACTCGGACTCAACGGGAGCAGGAGCATCACGGAAAGCCAATTTTTGACCTTCCAATTGACGCTTAACATAGTACTCAGAAGTAGACTTAACAACGGATTTACCGTTAACGAAGCCGACGAACTTGCCGCCGATAAATTTGATCTCTGTATTCATGTGTGTGTTCCTTTAAACGATGACTGATTATAGGCTACTTTGGACGTTACGTCAACTTCGTTACGTAATAACCTTACTTAATGGATGGTTATTAATAGAGAGAGGTGATTTTGTTTTCGGCTGTTTCGAGAATGTCGAGAACTTCGGAAGCTAAAGCTTTATCGGAAGGATCGATATTTCCGACTGAGATTTGTTCGTCGAGAATCTGAAGAAGAAGGGCGACTTGCTTTTCTGTAAGCTTGATTGAGGTTTGCATTTGATTTCCTTTAAACATACGTTATTATAGTCTCCCTCAGACCAAACGTCAAGCAGTAACCATACCCTGAAGATGGGTATTATGCAAAAGTAACTAGATCATTTGCCGTCTAAAATGCATATAAAATAGTTACTTTTTTTCATTGTCATTTTTCATATCCCACAGCACTATCCCTACTACGGACACCATGAGAACTATAAAAAGAATTGTATTAAAGTCCATTCTCTCCCTACTCTCCCTTTAACCATTTCTCTACAGCATCGTCATTGTATAGAATCAGATCTTCCGAATCATAGACATAGTAACAATTATTACAGACCGTTCTATAGTCGACCGCTCTGTTGTTTTCCCTGGTATAAGCCCTTGTGGAAATAGTCCACCCATTCTCATCATCGTTAGCCTTATGACCGCACGTAAAGATAGTCGTCATGGATTTACCTCAATATTCAAGCTGTAGATAGGAGTACTATCTAATTGCGCAAGCCATATCGCAACCCTATCTAATACCTCTTCCTTATCGTTAGTCTCGTAGATGAAGTCAGAATGAAACTCATCTGTAACGGTTAACTTAAAGAGTGGGATCATTGGTCTTGTTCTCTAGTCTCGAAAGAACATAATCAGCCACAACCGATGCAAACGCATACAATTCTTCTTTCTTTACCCACTTACCCGATGTATCAGTAGGAACGTCATCAACCAGCATACTCAAAGTTACTTTATTTTGTGCTTCCATAATTTCTCTTTTTCTCCACATATTTAAACTTTCTGAATATTATTTCTTGTCATCGGTAGTTACTTCCTCATCTGTAAACAGAGCCTCATTACCGGGACAATTGGCATACTCAGAATACTCGCAATGAATGTAACCAATAACCACATGAACACAAAAGTATAAAATAAATACAATAACAAATCCATGAAAAAACGTAATTTTTTTACGAGGTCTATTCATAATTCAAAGACATAAAGTCAGTCTCTTCAGGTAATATCTCTATCACGGTTCCTTGCACTAGAGATCTTTTAATAAGATCATCTAATACTCCAAACCCATATCCTGTTGACCCGTAACTATTCTTACGACAAACATACAAGGAGCCAGAAGATCCATGAAAAGAATACTTGTCTTTCGTTTCTGTTACCTGAACTACTCCTGAGTTTAATTGCCAGGAATCACCATCCAAATAGCCGCCCGACCAAGTAGCAAAGACCCGATAATGACTCTTACTATCAGTAGTAAGATAAACCATTAGCCAGCGATCGGGATGGTATTCCATTTAAACGTTTTCTTTCTCTTCTTGTTTATCATAGTACTCTGAAAGGTGACCGGTAACTCGCTCATCTTCTGAATGGTAGAAAACATATTCGCCTAACTCAAGAACATATTCTTCACTCACATACTCAAAGCCGCCATAGTAGCGAAGGGTTCGAAGATCAGACTTTTGAACGGCAATGTACTCTTCATCAACATATAAATGATAGGCACAACGTTTATCCAAACCTAGATCGGCAGGACGAACTTCTCGCATATCATCAATAATAGCTTCGACTTTTTCGTTAATTTCCCATTGAAGCGAATTCAATTTATCATACAAATAAGACATTATACGTTCTCCAGGTTAACTAACATCATCTCATTATAAGACTTACGAATGGCAGGGTACATAACTTTACCCTCATACTCTAACTGTGACTGCTCAAACTCAGTCATGAAGTCATCTTCAACTACCTCGTAGCCGATAATATTACTACGATAGAAGTCGTTAGACTCATCGATGATGAAGCGGAGTTCATCTACGATCATACGAAGATTCTTCTCGGCAAACGTATCGTTCCAACGAAAGCCTTCGATATCAACGATATAGTCAGTACCACCTTTCATCTTCCAATACTGAGGAACCTCGCCCTCGCCATCCCAATCATGGGCGCCGTAGTTCTCTTGATTCTGGGTAAAGATATACAATTTCATACGTCAAACTCACATTCTTGATTGTTAAACAAAGCCCACTCATTGCATTCATAATTATAGTTGAATTCTTCAGCCATTGCAATACATTCTTCTTTTACGTCAGAGAAAAATACAACCTTACCAATACGAACTCCATTGATAGGAGCATCCCATTCGGTTACATCGTAACGCATACGCTTATCATCGTAATCGTATGTGAACTTGGCGTTAAAGTAGTCTTGCATTTCGTTTTCTCCTGTTGATGTATCTATTATAGACCCAAAAAAGGAAACCCGCAACTGTTACGTTACGGGTTCGAAAGTAACTATAACTAGTTACATATGTCAGCAGTACTCATAGTTAACGGATTCGTGATTTTCCCTGAAGGTAATCGCGCCGTTCTTATGATGAAACTTCTTTGCCATCTCAGTCTTGGGAGAGAGGGTGACAAATCGTTTGATTTCTGGTTTGGTTTCTTTGATATGTTTTACTGCATCAAAGATAAGGTTTCTTCCTGCCCCAGGAACATAACTCCAGATGGTATAAAATACCGCTGTGTCAGCTTGTCCGTCAATGAATAATTCACTTTCGGAGGTAGGAATAGATGGTTGATACGATACACACGTGATAGCTTTTGCTTTGTTTTCATCATCTTTAAGGACAAAAATGTCCTTGCTATCGCCAAATCTCTGTGTATGTGGTATGTGCGGGCGTACGGGGTCTTGATTTAACAAACTAAAAAAGCTATCAGTCAGGCTTCTGATCTGATATAACATTTTTGTTTCTTTCTTTTACTAAATTAAAGGCTTCGTCTTCTATAACTGCGTCATCTATTTCTTTAGGAGACTTACGAAAAATAGTGTCCCAGTTACTACTGTATTTATCATACTCAACACCCAGAGGGCGAGACTTAGACCCCTTACCTCCGTCAGACATTTGGCTTCCTTTTAGCTATAATGTGCTCATGGAATTCTTCTCCAAACGACATATTTTCGTATTGAGCATCTACCAGATCCTTACGATGAAGGGAGGCAATAGCAGCAAAAGAGATAAAGGCTTGTAAGTGTCCTTGAACTGTTTCAATGTCTGGAGTATCTACTCCTTCGGCCCTCGCTAACATTTCCGACATAAGGAGCAGATCACCCATTCGTTCGTCTTCTTCATCCTCTGAGATTTCCATAATTAAAGCCAGCTCTGAATCCCTTGCCTTTTGCATATAAGTGCCAACGGTCATATAGGGATTCTCCATAAGAGTAGCCGCTAGTAGTCTAGCCATAGGAAGAACGCTATCGGTTTTAAATACCTTTTCATAGTTAACTTCAAAGGGGAAGTCAAAGTCAAAATCTTCACTCATTTACAAGTACCTTGTTAAGATATTTAATCGTTGCATCTACATCTCCAGTATGATAGATAGCAATACCGCCTGCCGCCGTCCATTGCTCGATATTAGAAGGGCGATCATCAATTAAGATATCACCAGGGGTACACCACTTTTGCTTATCATGGCTGTAGGGCCCGATATTCATCTTCATGCCAGGAAAATACTTTGTAATCCATGCTTGCTTATCTGCTTGAGCAGAAGGAATAGTGGTACGCCGAGGAATAGCGGTCAAAAATTCAGCATGAAATCTTGTATTCAAACTCTTAATATAAGCTACAAGCTTTGTAGCATCAGGCATCATGGGAAGATGATAGTAAAGACGGTCAACAGATGACATCTTTAACCACTCTTCGTCGGTAAGGTCTTGAGTTGCACCCCAACCAATTGGACGATCGAGGAGGGTAGAGACATACGTATCAAAGTCTGCCACAACACCATCCATATCTATATAAATTGTTCTCATTTTGCTCCTCGAGCAATTGCTTTGTTATAATAAATGGTAGCGTTACCTTTGGTAATATCGCCTAGCTTGAGCTGGAGTTGAGTAATGAGCTGGTCTTTAGTTAAAGAACCTTTCAACTCATTCACAATCTCAATAGCCTGCTCAATCTTAGACTTACCAGAAGTAACTTTCGTTACAACTTTCTTAAGTATTTTCTTCGTAGGCTTAGCTACCGTCTTTGCTGTAATGTATTCAACAGGACTGGTCATATGAAACTTAGCAGGCACATCGACCCTAGACTCAGACATATGAGCTCTGTACTCAGCTTCAGTAACCTTTACGTCATTAAAAAAGTATTTCCATTCAGACATCGTATTCTCCTAATCAATGTCTGAATTATATGCTACTTAGGTAGTTACGTCAACTGTTACGTTACGTCATTATCCCACAGCTGTAATTGCTTTTGATTGAATGATTTCTCCTGTATTGTAGGTTCCTTGAAAAACTTTCTCGGATTACCACACATTACACAGTTAGAGTCACCACAAGTAACAGCTGAATGATCTTGAAGTGTATGAGGTTCCTTTACAGGTATATTATGTGCCTTAGCTATCTTTAATTGTCTTTTAACGTAATTCTCTTTTTGAAGAATACGTTTAGAGTGTTTGATCTTGGCTTCTTCATCCATTATTTTCCCCTGCAGTAAAGAAATAGCTTAACGAAATATTCGAACCGCTTGGGCTCGTGTTCCATATTGGGAACATTATTGTTAAAGTATTTTAAAAATTCACTATAGATAGCGGTAAGTTCTTCATCAGTCATTTATATATTATAACAGCTAAAAAAAAGCCCAGCCATAAAGACCGGGCTAAAAGGACCAAAGGAATTAATTAGTCTCCAGTATATTCACCAGGTTTTTTACTGGCGTAGTATTCAGCAGCGCTTCCAGGAGCAGGAGCAGGGCCTCGAGGTACCTTAGCCTTATGAGCGGCAATTTCTTTCTTGATAGCGTTAAGCTTATCATTTTCAGGAATATCAAAGCTAGGACTCTTGCCTTGTGCTTTCATATCTGCAAATGCTTTTGAAACTGCTTTGTGAGCTTCGATGTGCTTACCCATTAATCTATCATGCTCCTTCTTATGAGCAACGGCATCAAAAGGAGCATCTTCTTTTAAGGCGCCTTCATGGTGCTTAGATAGTTCAAATGTAAACTTACCAGCTTGAACTGGTTTACCAGAATGGATTGCTTGATGCTTTACATCTGTACCATGGATGGCATTAGCAACCGATAGATTAGCATGAGTATGAATATGACCTTCTGTATCCCTTGTAACAACTAAAGGATCTTCATGTGTAGTTTTAATTGCTTCATGAACAGGTTTAATACTGTTCCATATCTTATTAAAATCAATACCTTCATTGGTTGACTTAAGTACTTGTTGTACTCTAGGGTGTTTAGAAAGACCAGGTTTTATTTTTTCCATTGTTTTAACTGCTCCTGACATGTTACCGCCAGCATAGCGCTTATCCTTAGCTACTCCAACAGCCATTTTAATATCTTTAGATGTTACTTTTTCGTCCATTTGTTCTGTCTCTTCGTTATATTTCTTTTTAAGGTGATCGGTTACCTTGCGATCATACTCACCAGCTGGCTTCTTAGCAGCGGGCTTAGCATGATCAGACGTATCAAAATGATGGTAGGGTAATGATGTAAGAGTACTTCCTGTTTTAGGGCGAGTCAGATGAACTGTATCGCCTTCACGGTGAGCATGCACAGTAGAGTTAGTCTCATCTTTAAACGTAGTTTTCATACCAGGTCTTAGCTTCTTAATAGCAGACTGGTGCTCAGGATGTAGAGGATAGGAGGTATCAGAGCCATGATGAACAGTCATCATAGTTCCCCATGAATGCTTTTCTTTCTTGACAGAGACTGCTTCTTGAAGGGCATCCTCTTTAACTACTTTAGATTTTTTAGGCTTGATTTCTACAAAAGACATAGGGTCATCCTGGACATCGTCTATTTCCGATACTCCAGGCTCAACCGAATTACCTTCTCTGATAGATTTAAATGACTTCATTGGATCTCCAAGTATTATTTCCTAATATTTAGGCTTTTCAATACTCGTCATCATCGGTCTTAATTACAATATGCCCGATACGAATTACCCCGTCCCAATCGCGACGACTTTCATAGCTCTCCCCTCCTGAAACCGTAAAGTCGTTATCGAACTGAACGATCTGTCCCCCGGTAATAAAATTACCATCATCATTTAAGTCAATATCATTCAAAGCAATACAGCCAATCAAACCAGCATCAACACCGTACTCTTCACCGTTCTGGTCGAAGTAAGCGCCATCGCCATACTTGGTATTAAAAGATGCAAACTTACGGCCATCTTTTAACTCAAAAACGCCTTGGTTGCATCCATGATCATCTCGACCCTTGAAGAACAAACCACATACCTCATCCCATTCATCATGCATTACATAGCACAAATCACCTACATAGTACTTGCCAGCTGGAAACATAATTACTCCTAAATATTGATAGGACCAATTATATACTAGTTCATGATTCACTTCTACTGTTACGACGTAACTAAGACAATTCTTATTTCTGATCAGCCTGTTGATAAGGTAAGGGCTAAGTATGGCTATCGTTACGAGTTACTGAATTCTATTAGAGATAATTCTGCTGTAGACATTATAAAAACTAGATTGTTACGAAACTACAGTAAGTATGAGTTTGTTGAATGGTATCAAATTGTTCGTAAACCAATGTCTGATGAGACCAAGCGTAGAATGTCAGAGGCAAAGATGGGTAAACCTAGAGACGAGGCCACAAGGCTGAAGATATCAGCTGGGTTAAAAGGTAGATCCAACTTTCAGGGTAAGAGGCATACCGCTGATACCAAAGATGTAATGGCTGAGAAGAAGTTAGGTAACCAGCATACAAAAGACTCTTATTGGGCATATGATTCACGATCAGATAAAGAGACAAGAGTTAGAGATAGGAATAGTCTGCCTCCTGGATACCAATTAGGTAGAGATTATTACTCAACAGAGGCAGGACTTTATTGTTTTAGAGAGATTAAGAAGCCCACCATTTCTCCCATGGAAAATCAAACCAATCATCTTGCTCAAGACGATTAAAATCTATTCCTGAAAAATCAACTGTAAATGAAGACGACTCGTTATTAATTAAAGTAGCATACTTAATATCTCTTAACTCTAAATCTTGATACAACTCATGATTAACCGCTGTAAGAGTATTACCTGAGTCATTTATATCATCAATAACAAGAATGTTTCGTTGTGGAAACTCTACATCAAATAGCGACTCTTTTTTATTCCTGATATAGCATTCACAATTAAAGTAGTGACTGACTAGAAGAGCAGGAACTATTCCCCCTCTTGATAAACCAATAACAATATCAGGTTTAAAATTAGCTCTTACCATTTGATTAATAATAGAGCTAACATGCTTCTTTACATCTCTATCTGTAAGACGAGAAGGTATGTTCATTATGACCTCGTAATAGCTAAAATCTTTTCGATTTGCTTTTCAATAATAGGTGCTCTTCCTGGCCACTTAATCGTATCCTTTTCAGGGTTCTTCATAAGGTTAACCAATAGAGGAAGAATCATTTTTTCAAGCGCAGTGAGTTTTGCCTTAACATCTTTCTCTATCAGCGCCTTGTACTCATCAGTATCCAATGGGGTAGAGGCATTCTCTAATCTTGATACAGTCTCTGCCATATCTGCAACCATTGATTCAAGTGCTTGTAATTTCTGAATAATAGGCTCAGATATGTCCTGATTATTTACTACCGGAGTAGGAGTCGATAATACTACTTCTGTATCAGTAGTTGAGAAACCAAAATCAAAATCTGAATCTAGATATTCTTTAGGTATGGCCATTTGTTTGTTCTTCCATTGCTTTTTTAATATCAAAAAGTTTCTTCTGGGTATACTTCTTGACTAATTTTTGTTTATAATTATTAAGACGCTTGGATGCCATATCCCATTTCAATTTAGATACTTTATCTTTAATTGTAGTACCTTGTAGGTGATCAAATGCATGCTGAAAGATTCTAGCTGTTAGCCCGTTAAATTCGTTCTGCTGAAGCTCACCATTCTTATTATAATATTCTACTGTAACAGATACTGGTCTTTTTACTATTACTAAAATGCCTGGGAAGGTAAGACTGCCTTCATTCATTAACGTCTCTTCTTTTGAATAAGAAATGATAGTTGGATTAAATACCTCAATCCTAGCCTGATCTATACCCATTACAAACATACACATATCAAGGCCTACCTGTGGGGCAGACAAAGCAGCTCCTCCCATCTCAGACATCCTATCAAACATAATGTTGGTAAGCATAGAGGCATTAACCTCTTCAAAATTAAATTTAGATGCAAACCCTTGATTAAGTTCTTCAGCTGGTAATATTTTTAATTCACTTTTTTTGATAATCATTTTGAATCCATTGAATAGTTCTATCAAGCCCGTCTGATAACGAAACGACTGGCCTCCAACCTAGTTTAACCATTTTACTTATGCTTGTAGCATATCTTGTATCATGCCCCGGTCTATCTTCTACAAATTTAATTTTATCTTCAGACATACCTAGTTTATTAATAACCATCTTGACTATATCAATATTAGCTACCTCACTATCAGCACCAATACAATATCTTTCACCTCTTTGTCCTTTGAGGTATACTTGATAGATAGCTTCACAGGTATCATCAACATAAATCCAATCTCTTATCTGCTTCCCATCCCCATATACAGGAACCTGCTCCTCATTTAAAAGTTTTGTAATCATCATAGGAATTAATTTTTCCCTATATTGATTAGGGCCGTAATTATTAGAGCTATTTACGATAATAGTATTTAGCCCGTAAGTATTGGCGTACGCATTAACAAAGTGCTCTGCTGATGCTTTGGAAGCTGAATAAGGGTTACGAGGCTGTATTTGAGAATCTTCATTAAAATATCCTGTATCGATACTACCAAATACTTCATCCGTTGATACCTGAATAAAGTTAGATACATTGTATTTAATTACCATATCTAAAAGATTAATTGTACCTACTATATTTGTATATACAAAAGGCATACAATCTTTAATTGAATTGTCTACATGGCTCTCAGCAGCAAAATGAAATATGGTATCTATTTTATATTGTTTAAAAATATTATCAAGCGATATTTTATCTGTAATATCGCATTTGACAAATTGCATAGGTTGATCTTTTATGTAATCATAATTAGATGCATATGTTAAATTATCTACTACAACGACTTCTTTGTCTTTGTTACACAGAAGCTTAACAAAGTTGCTTCCAATAAAACCTGCGCCTCCGGTCACTAATATCATTTTGCAATCCTGCTGAAGTTCTGATGCTTTTCAAATTTAATAACTGATCTAAATTTATCAAACAAAGCATCTTTATGACTGATGATAAAAATATTATTATCCTCCCCTATGGTATTGAGGATAGTCATAACGAAGTCTGTTCCGTTAATATCTAATGAACCATCGAATACTTCATCCAACATTAATAGATTAGTAGAGGCTGAGTTCTTCATTCTAGCAATAGTACGCCAAGTAAACAATAGAGCCAGATCGATCTTAGCTTTCTCACCTTCTGAGAACGATGCATAACTAAACTCATCGCGATGCCTAGACTTAATCTTCTCGTTAAATGCCTCATCAATCTCAAACGAGATAAAGAAGTCCATAGCCTGCAAGTACTTATTGACTAGTTTATTAATGACCGGTAGGTACTGTTTAATAATCTTCGTCTTGATCCCGGTATCCTTAAGGAGTAAACTGGCAATCTCAAGATAGTGCCTTTCTTCAACCAATGTGCTTTTTGCTTCCGAATGAACGACCACCTCTTTAGCAATTGCTTTGAGCTTGGACTGCTCTTCAGCAAGCTTAGATACATCCGCTCCAGCAGTAGGGATGTCTTGGTTGAGCTTCTGGATGTAGTTTTGACTGGCAATGATTCGGGTATTGAGGTTAATGATAGCGCTTTTATGTTGAGCGATCTTCTCTTCGACAAGAGCAATCTCATCAAGTCGTGTCTCAATAGCGTCAAGTTGCTCGGTAAGGGTTTGAACTGCGACTTCAATCTCACTAATTTTATGTTGGTGAGCCGCTTTTGCATTTTTTTTGACTTCTGCTTCCAGAGATTGGTTGCATGTCGGACATACATCATGTTCGTCATAAAACGATACATGTTTCTCCTGTGTCTTAATTCGCTCGGATAGTTTTCTAAGGAGAGCTCCCACTTCAGTACGCTTGTTGCGCTTTTCGGCTCCATCCTTAATATTGGATTCCAGATCGCTTGCCCCGCTTTGTTCCGTCGCAACGTTGAGCTGCAGTTGTGTAATCTCTGCATTCGATTCAGATATTCGCTTTTGTACATCTTCAACCTTTTTCTGCTTATCTTCTTCAAGCGTCTTAATATAGTCCTGCTGGATCTTTACCTTAGACTTACCTAGTTCAATCTTATTCTCTAGATCGGTTAGCTTAACTTTAACATCGTTAGCCTTGTCCTTAAGTACCGTATTCATTACAGTAAAGATCTTAATATCTAATAGATCCTCAATTACCTCACGTCTATGTGCGGCAGGTAATTGCATGAAGGGGGTAAAGGAGGCAGAGCCCAGAATAACGATCTGAGTAAACGACTTATAGTTTAACTTAAGTACATGCTCTTCCAAATACTTCTGATAATCTCTAGCAGCGGCATCCTGATTCAATAACTCACCATTGAGATAGATTTCAAATACCGTTGGCTTACCGCCACGACATATCTTATAGTCCTTACTACCAATAGAGAACTCAACCTCTACCAACATATTCTTACCGTTGATAGAGTTAACTAATTGAGGTTTATTGATATTGCGGAATGGCTTATTGAACAGAGCAAAACACAGCGCATCTAGGATAGTAGATTTACCTGCCCCATTTTCACCTACAATAAGAGTAGTAGGTGACTTATCAAATCTAACCTCTGTAGGATGCGCGCCAGTTGATAGGAAGTTTTGCCATCTTATAACTTTAAATTTTATCATGCTTCTTCATAGTTTTGCGCTTCAACATATAATGTCTTCATTAACGTCTTAATGCGATCTTTATCAGCTTCTGTCTCAAGACTATCAACATATTGCGATAGTAGAGTAACAGTATCTTCTAAGTCTATTTCTTGACCACCAAGAGCATCAGATTCAAACTCAGATAGATCCTCAATAATTTTTAACTCTAAAGGGTTAACCTTATATAGTCTTTCAATAAACTGATCATACTTATAGTAATCTTTTTTATTAACTACTATTAACTTAATGTGCTGGTTAGCATACTGGCTTACATCAACAGTAGAAGGATCTACTTTCTCATCGTCGTAATATACTTTTGAAAAGATCGAAAACGGGTTCTGAATAAAATCCAACGATCTCTCACTGGTGTCGAATATATGAAAGCCACGAGGGTCTTCGAAATCCGCCCAGGTAAGCTCATAAGGATTTCCAAGATAGTTAATGTTCCTATCACTACTACGGTGGTGAAAGTGGCCAGAACAAACCAGATCAAACTTTTCAAATATTTTAGGATCAAATCCTTCATCGTTCTCGTGACCTTTATACATCTGAAAGCCAGCGATCTCGAAATGCCCGAACAATACCTGGGCATCTGTAGTCTTAATAGCTTCCATACTTTGATTATAGTTATCTGTACATATCCATGGCATCATGAATATCTTAGACCCATCATCGAACTCTAACTCAGAGGGGGAATCAATGACATTAAACTCATAGTCTTTAAGCAATAGTCGAGGTGAGTTAACGTCATTAGTATTTTTAAAGAAGGTATCATGGTTACCTACAATCATATGTAGTTCGATATTCCTCTTCTTAATCTCGTCAAAGAAGTAATTACGACAAGAAGACAGGGTATTAAAATTGATATACTTACGGCGATCGAAACAATCACCAAGGTGCACAATAGTCCGTATACCCCTCTTATCAATCTCAGGGAAAAAGATTTCCTCATAAAATTTTCTAAAGAAGTTATCAAAGGGAATAGAATCCGATCTTGCCCCAAAATGAGTATCTGTTACTAGCGCTATCTTTGTCATTACCAATGCCTTATTACCCCTGCAACAATAAACAGGTTAGTTATTATATAGGAAAGAACAATAATAGTTCGTATTACTGCAACGCGATCAGCCTCACAATCGTTATCGGAGGCTTTCTTACCCAATGCTTTAGCCCACAAACGCCACATCAGTCATTATACTCATTGTCTTCTTGATGGCCTACGCGCATAGCCATATTGCTATCGGTCTCACGAACCTCTACCTTACAGCACCAAATACGATCTTGTTCGCCATAACTTGGTAAGAAGATAGTATTGATATACTCGTACAAGAAGTCTGCAAGACCTTCACAACCAGTCTTTTCTACTTCTGTAATCTTAGCAATACCCTGACGACCAAGTTCAAGTAAGTACTCTCTCTTAGGATCATCTTGCGCAACTAACAAGGTATGATCAAACCATTCTTCTAGTTTATCTTTTAATGGGCGTAGACCACCGAAGTCCATTACCCAATTACGGACGTCTAAGGTATCAGACTCAAACTCAAAATGAAATGATAAAGCATAACCATGGACCAAGTTACAATGACTATCAGCGCGCCACTGACGGTATGCAACCGGTCCAATTTGTTTATACGTTTTAGTTGAAATATATTTTTTTGCCATTTTTAATCCTATGTTAGTTAGCATAGGCAGCAGAGTTTATAGAGCGGGATGACGCCGGAGACCGCTTGTTTATTATGTATACTTCTTATCGTGCTCTTTACCAATGCCATAACTGCCATCGTACGTTTTAAGCGCTTCTGCATCAAAAGACAAGTACTGCCCTACCCTCGTACCTTGCTTAATGCGAGCCGGGCCAGTCGTAACATGTAGTACCCCGGCCATGACACCATGATAGCCAGAATCATAAAGACCTGAAGTAATAAAACAACCATTGCGGTTGAGAGTGCTACGAGTAATGACCCAACCAGCTTCACCTTCACCCACATGGATGACGTTTTCCATAACGATCTCATAACTCCCCGGGTATAGCGTAAAATAGCCTTCTGAGTCTGGTACGAGTTCAGTAGAGCCTCTATGTTTTTTGTGATCATTGCTTACCTCAAACACCTCATTATTAATACGAAATACCTTACCTAAACGTAGATCTACAGCATTAGGTTGAATATCTTCATCAACAACATTGGTTAGCTTAGTCCTACTACTTTCACCCATTACGTGCTTCATACTAAAGGGTTCTGAATATAATTTATATGTAACTGTCATGCATTCTCCGGAATATAATATGGATTTTCTTTCGTCTCAAAATAAGCTACGGCATCAAGATACTTAGTTTCAAAATTTAATTTAAAGACTTGATTTGGAGTAAGAGATGAACTACCTTGAAACTTTGTTGAAGATATATTAAAGTGATCATCTATAAACAAAGGTGAAATTTCATTTCTAAATACATAAAGATTTCCACCCATGTACATAATACAGGCGAACGTTCCATCTACCCTGGATAACGATGACCAGCCGTAGTCAGTAATTTGTTCAAGCAACCAAGCAGTATCCCAAGTATTAGGACTAAGTTTATTTTGCTTAATAATACCGTTATGCCATAACAAGGCTTCACCATACACTGCTGGATGTATATTATTCGAATTTGTAGTAGGTGCTTGGGAATGAGCAATTATAAAATCACCTTCCTTACAAGGTATACCGTCAATTAAAGTTTCGGGCATTTTACCGGAATCTTGAAATAAAGTTTGAAACTCTACCTTACTCTTATGAGGTGTAAAGGTAGCTAAGGAATAGTTTAATTCACCTCTATAAGCATTAAGAGTATATAACTCTTTAAGTTTTTCTTTATACAAAGATCCAGTTATTGCACACATTTTAAACCTTCATTCTTTCAATTAGGTCTTGCCAGGGAATTACTTTTGAATACTCAACAGGATCATTATAACCTATCTTAGCAAAATTGGCAATACGTTCAGAGCAACTAGGACACTCACCGCATGATTGGTGTTGATCATTAGGGTTATAACAAGTCATAGTAAATGATGTAAGGGCTAGGTTACCATCTAGCTCTTGCAAGATCTGTAACTCATCATACTTAGATAGTTGACTGAAGGGAGCAGTTAGTTTAATCTTAATGATACGATTTTCAGACAGCAAGTCATTTACTTTATCTACCCATCGTTGAGTAGTATCATGATACCCATACTCGTCATGCACCTGTAACCCACATACAACAGTATCAACGTTTTGTGTCTCTGCAAAAGCTGCGGCAATAGACATCAAGATCATATTACGATTAGGTACGTAAGTCTTAGGACGAGGATCACCTAACACGTCTTTAATCGTTGGCATAGCCATATCCGTATCGACATTAGCAGAAAAACCTTTACTAATATCACCAAGGAACGATGCATCTACTACTTTATGCTTAACGCCCAGTAGGTTAGTAGACATTCTAGCCATATCAATTTCACGTCTCTGCTTCTGACCGTAATAAAAAGTTAATGCAGATACATTTTCCTTTCCATATTTTTCTACAGCCAGTCTCATAGCAATGGTACTATCCATACCACCGGATAGGATAATTACACAGCCCTTGACATCGGGCAATAATGCTAGCGCTTCACTTGAGGTCATCTTGTTTCTCTTTCAATTCTTTTTGAATACGATGGATATAAACCGTAGCATCCATCAGCTCTTCTTTTAAATGCTGAATCCAATCCATTAAATCTAGATCTCTACGTTCAGTAGTAACGCCGTACTTCTTAAACCCATGGTCGGCTCTTTTCATATACTCTAGACATATTTCATTTACGTTGTTATCTTCAACGCTTAAATCAAACCTAACACCTTTATTTAATTTAATGGTCATTGTCTTGCAGTCTTTGTACAGAAGTTAGTTACATCGGCAATTGCTGCGTACTTATAGAGTACCCTGTTATCACTTGCACGTACGGGGTTAATATCAATACCACCTCGACGCGTATACAAGCACGCTACAAATAGCTCTTCAGGCTGAAGCAAGTCAAAGAGACGCTTATAGATACATTCAGCAATCTCTTCATGAAAGTGGTTCTCTTTACGCATCGAAACAATATACTTAAGTAATGACTCTGGGGTAACAGCCCTCTCACCTTTGATATGCACATACACATCACCCCAATCGGGCTGATTAGTTACCCGGCAATTAGATCTTAGCGAGTATGATCGCCACTTTTCATATCGACCGATACTGGGTACTACTTGTAAGGTATTAGGGCTTTCATTATACTCATCAAACGTCATCTTACCAATATTACAATAATGCTCTAATGAAGTAAAATCACCAATAATAGGCCTGACGGTATCAACATCACCCCAACGAACAAACACTTCTACCTCAGCTCCTACTGCTTCAGAAAGATCACTTGCAATCTTATCTTCTACCTGCCACATATCATCGGTAGTAGTAACTAGTTTAGCCATATTATAAGAATTCAAATATAACTTAACCGACTTAGACTCTACAATATTAGGAGAATCAGAAGGGTAAGTAAACTTTAGCCAACCTGATACAGGAAACCCGTTTACAAGTAAGGTAGAGAATTCATAAGCATTCCATGCATCCATTCCTACGAATGGTAAATTTGACTCATCAATCTCATATGCTGTTCTATTTAAGACTCTCGGAACAGATACCAGTAGAGTAGGGTCTACAGTATCAGGAGTTACATACGGCTTAACAGCAGTACCATCACCAGCTTTACCTAGGTGAACGCCAACTAGTTTATTCAATTCTTCTTGGTTATTCATTATCTTCCTTCTAAATAATCTATAATCGTATTAACTCTATCGCGTACTGAGCCTTTAACTCTACGCAAGGTCAACTTTTCTTTTTCAATAGTAGTTTCAAACAGATCAGCAATTTCATTTCTAAACTGCTTATCAACACTACGCACCCCATCGTCTACAATTTCAAACTCAGGCTCAATATAGAACACATAGTCGTAGGAATTCCATACTTTATTAAATACATCTTTTGCATATTTTAAAGTATTATTTGTAATCTTATTATTTTTATAAAGATATGTACTGTATACCAGACCATCTAATGCTGTACGATCTGTCAGCATATTACCATTCATAAACACATTAACAATATGCTCATTCATGATCAGACGTTGAGTATTATCAGTACCGTCTTCGTTGATAGGTAGACCATAACCCTTGACACGACGAGTTACTTCATCGCATATAACATAGTCTTTAAATAGTTTTTCAGATCGCAATGCATTTAGTAGAGTAGTCTTACCTACCGACTGCGCACCCGTTATACCAATTCTCATAATCCCTTTTCTCTCAAGAAGAAATTCCATGCCGATAAAGAAGTCATCTTAAGAGAGGCATAAAGATCTTCTCTAGTATAGTTTCTATTACGTACATAAACAGATTTTAATACATCACCATCGTCTAATTCTGATGTGCATTTATGAACAACACTGCCTATTATATTATACTTGTCGTTATCTTGCCATACTTTTTCTTGAGGGTCTTTACCCTTTAACTCAGGGTAGAGATCAATTGCTCCAGGATGCCCGTTATATATTTCGTATTTCTCACATATATCAGCTGGTAGAATGCGAAGGTAACCATGAAGACTAATAAGGGTCTGAGGAACATTATAAACCGCCTGATTTCTAAAGTAGTTCATTAACATATCATGCTTGGCAGACATAATAGTAACACCCAAGTCACGTATGCCTGGGTGAAATTTAATTTTATCTTCAAAATTATTAGTTACCAGTAGGTCTGGTTTACGTCCAATAGACTTAGATAACTCAACAATCTCCGAACCAGTTTGACTAAAAAACGTAATCCAATTCATTATCTGTAACCATGCACATATGATTTAAAATACTTAATATTATGTTTAATAGTATACATAGTAGCTACCGAGGGTTCAGGAGTATTAAGTAGTTCAATGAGTTTAATGGATTTTTTACTATCCAGACCACCAGGCTCGTAGCCAAAGCCCAACAGAGCATGAACAATAGGGTTGGAAGTATCCAGTGACTCCAACCATTTGAACTCTTTCCGATAGAATAGGAACTCAATCGGAAGCGCGCACCCAAGGAGGTGATGTGGTTTTTTAGTATTGATAACACCGTCATTTAATAATCTCGTTAAAGTTTGTACTCTACCTAATGCGTAACCCATCCATTTATTAGGGTGAGGGCAGACTTCGAGGTAGTACGAATAGTCAAAAGAAATAGCAATCTTATCTACCCCAATTACATTATCAAGATAGTCATAGCATTGAACAATTTCTTCATAGCTCTTACCCTGAACCACACCAATAGTCTTACCTGGTAGATCAGAATACTTTTCTTTCCAATCTAAAGCATTATCCATTGTACCTAATGCATCTTCTAGAACATCAGGAATAATATATTCTGTTGGTTTAAGTTCTTTAATCCAGTAGGCAAACTTATCGGAGTCAAAAGCGGTACCTAGTTCAAAGATTGAATTATCTAGTAGAACAGTTCTACCCTGTGCTAGAGAATCTTTAAAGAATTGTAGGTAAGTTGGTTCGGTCTCGAACAAGTGGACAAGAGCGTAATCGTAATCGTTATAATCACGAGACCGATCAAGAAGACAAAGCGGGGATTCATGGCTAATTTTCATTGTAATTTCTCAATAATTTTTGACTTAACTGGTACCCACATTACAATATCACCGAACTTAGTTTTCTTAGCTCTGGCTTTATTCTCACTAACATATGATACCATGTCCTGTACATTATAACGGAAGATGGATTTAGTATCCACATCTACCCCGTAAATCTGATCGGCAGTAGTTGTGTATAACCATCCAGCTCCATTCTTTACGGTATACAACTCTACACAAAGGAAGCCTTGATAGTAGTTAGATTTTACATCAACAGAAACCCCGTCAATGATGCAATCTATTTTAAGCTTTACTTGACTGTTAATATCATTCTTATCTTCAAAAAAAATATCATTATCGTTACAGTATTCTTCTACTATAGCTTCCCCGCGGTCACCCTTGGCGCCCTTAGCACCATAGCGACCTTCAGAGTTTGCATACCATGTCATAAATTACCTCTTAATTAAAGACATAAATTCAGCTCGGCAATCGGGCTCACTCTTAAAGCAACCACCAAGCTTGGCTGTAAGGGTAGAAGAGGAATGATCTTCAACACCTCGTGACTTAACGCAGTAATGTGTACCTTCGATCACAACGGCAACATCTTCAGTACCAAGAATAAAGACCAATGCATGATATACCTGCTCGGCTATACGTTCCTGAACCTGAGGGCGACGTGAGAAGTATTCTACAATACGATTCAACTTAGATAGACCAAGCACCTTACCTTTAGGAATATAACCAATGTGAGCTTTACCATCGATAGTAACAAAGTGATGCTCGCAGTTAGACATCATAGTAATATCTTTCTCAACCACCATCTCGTCGTACCCCATCTTATTATCGATAACGGTACACTTAGGAAAGTTTTCAGGTTTTAAGCCCCAGAAGATCTCTCGTACAAACATCTTAGCAACACGCTTAGGAGTATCCATCAACGAGTCATCGGTCAAGTCAAGACCCAACGTCTCCATAATGACAGCAAAGTTCTTTTCAATCTTTGCAATCTTACGCTCGTCTTTAACTCCGAGTCTATCTAATACAATAGGTGTATGAACACCTTTAGAGATAAGATACTCTTCTACTTTATAGCCGAGCTCGGCATCCGTTTTTCCAATTTGTAATGACATTTTAGGTTCCCCATTCGTTTTTAAATAAAGGCACTTGAAGACGATCGCTGTAACGATACCCCTTCTTCATGGCAAGTTCTGCCACAGCCCGATTGTTCATATGATATACCGACTCAACACCACCAACAGGCATTAAGTATACCGGTCCCATGAAGCCAGATGCTCGATACATCTCCACCGCTTTCTCTGCTTCATCAGCATCTTCCTGAGATGCAACTACAAACTTTAAATACACATAACCCACGTTACCGTAGTCTGCAACAATTTCTGGTTTAATAGCATCATCCCACTTCTCACCTGATACGGATAGCTTAGGAGATACAGAGAATGTTATCTGACGATCGAAGTTACCAGGTACTCCCCATCCCCATCTATCAAGATAATCTTTAAACGCTTCGCTAAGTTCTTGAGTGCCGTTGGTCTCAAAGGTAATCTCTTTTAATGCTCTCATCTTTGGATGTTCAAGCAAGTCTGGGTACGCTCTTTGCCAACCTAGTAAAGGTTCACCACCGGTAATTACAAGATGTTCTTCTTTCCATTCTTTGTACGGTAGAGAGTCAACAACAGCTTCGGCAACCGAGTCAGTATCAAGAACGGGAGATAGATGCTTAAAACGAGGATCCCAACTAGCGTATGAATCACAACCTGTACTAACAAGCGGTAATTCTTTATATGAAAGAAACTTACCAACCTCTGCAGCCACATATTCAACCTCTTTACTTTGCTCACCCTTAGGCATACCAAAGCCACTGCAGGTAAAGTTACAACCAAAGGTACGAAGGAATACAGAAGGTACTCCCATATAGCGGCCTTCACCTTGAATAGAGTAGAATAGTTCTGCTACTTTAAGTTTAGCCATTAAACAAGCTCCTCCGCAATGCCGAGAATTTCAGCAATGATTAAGAGGATACCAGTAGTAATGAGACTACCGAAAATTAGAGCAATGCCAGCTAGAATACGTAGACCACTTTTTACAAAGCTAATCTTACGGTGGCGGTCAGGATCTGGAAGCAGATCAAAGTCAAATTGAATCATTAGATTCTCCTAGTTGTACGTGGAAGGGCACGATCCATTATATAGGCTAGTCATAATCAGGATCAACGGGTTCTGGTGGTTTCTCGATAACATATCTACCGAAAGCCAGCTTAGCTTTTTTGAGCTTAGGGAAAGGTACTACAGGCCAATCTGGATTAATCCAGGTTGGTTTCTTACGAGGTGAGCATGAAGTATTAATTATAAAAAAACGTTCACGAGGTACACCGGCTTGTTTACGAGCCTTATTAATGTGCTGCCACAGGAAAAGGCCATCCTCGTCTTCCGGAGTACTCTCGTAGGTTGCGTCAGGGGTGACATAACCATCTTTATCTTTAGTGTAATAATATACTTTAACAGGCATAAGCCTATTATATACTATACCTTATTCAATGTCAAGTGTTCCTTCGTTAGAAACGGCTTTTTTCTTAGGTTTTTTTACCGTTCTCTTATCAATATCAATGTTATCTACTTGTTTTCGCATCATTTCTACTAAAGAATTCGCGAATTCCTCGTTACCTTCAGAATGTGCTATCAGCATATCAATATCAATGTTTTCCATTAACTTGTACTTTGTTGCTTGCTGTTTCTTTTCTTTCTGAATCCGTCTTACGAATGCAAAGAAAGTAATTTGCGTAAAGTAGGCAAATGGGTTCATACCGCGTTCGGGGTCAAACTTAATAACAGCTGTCAGACAATTTTCGATACCGTCTGATATCATATCGTCTTTATAGGTGTAGTTAATAAAGTTGGCTTTATATGAGAGATGGGTAGCTATCTTGAGAAAGCACTCGCCAATATATTCCGTTACTCTCGGTCTCTCTTCACCCTTAGCAGCTGCATCAAGAACCAGCTTACGATATTCAACTAAAGCTTCGAAAAACTTTTTGTTGTCTACGTAATGCGCTGGTGCTTTCTTTTCAGTGATAGGTCCTAACGGGACCACTTGTCCAACTATCATTATCATCCTCCTCGGTGATTTCATTTCCTTCAATATCGATATCACCTGAAAGTGCTTCATCAATATCTTCTTCTGTAGCCATTACAAAACTATCGTACTCAACTATAAATTGTTTATATTGAGATTCAGCTTTCTCAAGCAAATTCGTTGCAATAACAATATTACGTACCGGGAGCCTTAAAACTTCTTTTGCAGTCATTTTAAGCCAAGGCTGCATAATATATGACTCAATAAAGCCGCCTTCATACGGCATTTTCATAGAGTGAATTACAACAGGTTCTGATACCTCAATATAACTCTTCATATCTAACTCATTACATTCATCTTCAGTAGAGACAATTAAATTCTCTCCACTGGTTAACTTTATAAACTTACAGTACATTTAGAGGTACCTTTACTAGATTGTAGTCAAAGTGCTCATCATTATAGGTCTTAATTCTTTCGATCATATGCAATAAGGTATAGTTCTTTCTTGCTTTCCAAGTAAGATCATCTCCAATATCATATAGATTACAATATGTCTTTGCATCACCTTTTCTTAAACCTCTACCTACCGACTGTAAGTTTCTAATTCTAGACTTTGTTGGTGATGCAAATATAATATTGTGAAGGTTCCTAATATTTATGCCTGTAGAAAACGTACCGTAGGAGGCAACAATAATAGCATCGTTCTCTTGTTCAGTAATTCGTCTAATGTCTTCTCTATCTGCAGTCTCTGTACCACCGAAGACAAAGAATACTTTTCTATCACCGGCTTTAGCCTTAATCATATCAAAGAGTATTTGCCCATGTTTCTCAACATATTGGAATAGTACTAATGAGTTACCTGTTTGACTAAGAGCAAGATTACGAATAAATTTATTTCTAGGCTCATACCCGCAAAGAAAAGTCATCTCATCGGGGTACTTATTATCTTTACAGGCCTTCTTAACATCATCAGGGTACTGAAGTACCAGACCAAAGATCTTTAACTCTGCAAGCTGATCATTATCCATCAACTGCTTGGTTGAGGTTACCTTGTATACAGAACCAAATAGACCTTCAAGTACTAACTTATGAGTCTTTGTACCATCTAACGTACCAGTAGTACCAATACGATAAGGTGTATTGACCATCTTATGCATAATGCCAGTCAGAGATTTAGCTTTAAATGTATGCGCCTCATCTCCATACACTACCTGATAGTTCTCAAAGAACTTCTTAGGTAACTCGTAAATAGATTGCCAAGTAGAAATTACTATTGGTAAGAGGTTTTCTTTAGAATGTCCTGAGTATATACGTGAGCAAGATTCTGATACTTTCCATCCATTGTTTTGAGAGTAAGACAGGAAATCTGTGTACATTTGCTCGACCAAAGAGGTAGTAGGGACCAGGATAAGTTGTCGTCTTCCAAACTTTTCATTCCAACGGAGTAAACAGTAGATAATGAGAGACTTACCGGAACCAGTTGGGGACAGAAGAAGACGTCTTCCATCGGTAATTGCTTTATAAACCGCATCGAGTTGATAATCTCTAATAGACTCGCCACCGGGCAATGATAGGTTAAGTTCATTAATAAATTCTTTCAGCTGTTCTATCGTTAAGGTATCTGTAGTTTTAACATACTCACTATAATCAATTGTATAGTTATTAACTTCTGCAAAGTGTTCTAGGTAACAAAGTAAGCCAACATACAACTCTTTTGTAAACATAGAAAAGAGTCTAATCTTACCGTCCCATATCTTATTACGAAATAGGGGATGAAACTTAGCACCAGGGGCATCAAAAGAAAAGTGATCTACCAGTTCCTGCGCAATAGAGGGGTCTGTCTGTACTATTAAGTATACTTCATTTTTCTTTTTGATTGCTATATCGGCCATTACATCATACCGTTAGTAAACTTAGCCCACTCAATACCGGATTTAATATCCCAGGTACGAGAGTTAAGTGATCTGATTATTTGCTCTAGCGTATAGATAGTAGTTTTAAAATACTCTATCTTATCTTGTAGCTCAATCAACTTATTATCACATTCAAGTAATTCATCCATTTCATTTTTCAATGGTTTATTACCTTGGTATTGAGACCAACCCTCATCCTCTAATTCCTGCTTAGTCATCTCACCCCTGAAGTATTTGTATTTCATACGCCTGGTGTTGAGATACTCTGACTCCGCCTTACGGAGTTGGAGTTTAGTAGTGGACATTACAGTGATGTATTTGGAGTGAAGAATAGGAACCCGGGCAGCTTCGTGCCCTAGGTTTGTCTCATTAATGGGAGCGTCCTTAGACCACTCATCTGTCAATTCACTCAATTTCATAATATAGTTATTTAACTTTATTCAGGTAGATCGATTGTAAGTACTTCTTCTCTTTTTTCTTCTGGTTGAGGACCAAAGCTAATGATAGCTTCTGGATTGCCTTGGAAGCAGAAATGACCGTAATGGTTAAGAGAGATAGATGGATCAAGCCAAACATCACCACCAATTTCTTGCCAGCGTCGGCAGAACGTATAGTCTTCAGATAGATAACGACGATCAACAGGGTCGATCATAGTATCAAACAACGCATAGAAGTGATCCTTTAGATCGGCATTATTAATATTAACATCGTTGTTATACTTAAGTTCAGGATATGCTTTAATCATTTTAAGAATAGCTTCACGGCTAATCATCATGAACCCAGTTCCAGCATCATGTAGTTTAATTAAGCCATTTTCAACGCCAATAGTCTTAGTCTCTTTATCTACGAACTTAAAGTTAATAGCGTAGTCTGAACCAAAGGATGCCATATCGCGATCAGATAGTTCTTTGTCTTTATTAGCAGGGTCAGTTAAATTAGATCTGATCTTATCCCATGCAACACCCTTCTTAGGATACGCGCCTACAACAACATCCTTCTTATGAGCGTAGAGCTTTAAGATGTCTTCGGTCTGAAATTCGATATCAGCATCGATGAACATAAGATGGGTATAATCAGATGCAAGAAAGTAAGCTACCAATACATTACGGGCACGAGTAACTAAGGACTCGTTAGCAATAGTACCAAAGGCGAGAGGGATTTGATGACCGTTAAAGAAGGTCATCATCTTGATGACTGAGCGGAAGTAAGGTTCGTTTAGCTGACCACCATAGCATGGTGTAGCGATAAAGAATTTATTTTTACGAATCTCATCAACGGAAAGTTGAACTTGCTTAGTTGCCATAATTTAGCTCCAAAAAAAGAATTATAATACTTCAATATCAAATAGTTTATATTTAAAAGAAGCGATACCTACGAAATAATCAACCGAGGAAGATGTTATATCAAAATCAAGAGCTTCTACAGAAACTGGGAAAGCATCTTTAAAATTAATATTCGTCTTCGGTACGTTATTACTATCCAGTATAGTTAAAGTTGCGTCTGAGTAAGCTACAGCAATTGAGCTACCAGAAGCATCTCTAACAAAAGGAAACCTATTTAACCGTTCTCCAGTAAAATTTCTATATTGATTATAGTCGTTTGGAAAGCCAAGTGCAACTAACCATTCGTATAATTCAATATAATTTGACATATCTTCGG
>Ga0209296_1000562_pt1 | contig 32350 bp, 27 predicted proteins | sample S_130206_EF_Meta_FD_187319 | JGI IMG/M metagenome (GOLD analysis project Ga0209296, IMG submission 187319) | Freshwater microbial communities from Lake Simoncouche, Canada to study carbon cycling - S_130206_EF_MetaG (SPAdes) (version 2) | ecosystem: Environmental > Aquatic > Freshwater > Lake ... | reverse complement strand
TTCAAGAGATAAAATTATTATAAAATTGTCGCTAAATGAATCGCAATGTTTTTTACATACAAGTCAAATGCTTCTTTACACGTCCACCGGACATACCGCCGCCGGAAGTGCCGCCACCAGAAGTGCCGCCACCAGAAGTGCCAGCACCGCTGCTGCCGTAGCCGAATGCGCCGAGTGCCTGTTGAGCCATAGGAGCAACCTGACCGACAACGCCTGCGACGTTCTTAATGGTCTTCATAATGTCGTCCCAGCCTCCACCGACAAGACGCTTAACGTCCGAGTGAGCCATACCGGGTTGAGACTTGGCAGACAACACATCAGAACGAGACAGAATTGCCGTATACGTCTGACTGGTTCCACGCTCCAATACAAATACACCGCTATTCATGGTAATCAAGCAGATTTCAAGGTCGTTGGCGGCGAATGCCTCGTTGGAGTAGTTCTCAATATCCAACTGAAACTGGAGCTGAAATTGACCGATGGACCCGGCACTAAAGACGTCATCTAATTCAATGTGATTTCCCATCTCAAGGCACAGAACAGAGCCGACAAGAGGAATCTCGTTGTAGCCCTCGGGATATTTGCCAAGAGCGCCACCAACAGCCGCGACGCCTTTAAATTCACTCCAGGTAGAATTGCTTCCTGACTCAACAGACATGCGCCACAAATCCCACTGCGTAGCAGACGATAAGAGACCTGCTTTGTTGTTGAAATTTACAACTATCTTGCTGATGGGGAGGAAGTGATCGGAGTCATAGAGAGTCTGTTTGGAGATTTGTTTGCGAACACAGATAATCAACTTATCTGGAATGCTGTTGAGAGAGATGGACTGGGAATTGATGGAGGTGTATTTGCTGGGAGTGATGATTCCGGTAGTGGCGTCCTTGGTGGCAGCCTTAATCAGTTCTCCGATAGGAGATAAATACCGCGGATATTCAGCAAATGGGACACAATTGCGCGCACTGACAAGGTCTGAAGGTTGACGAGTGTAATACTGAATATACAACTGGCTTTCAGCAATGTCGGTAAGAGAGCATTTAAGATCGGCAAAGGCGGGGTTGGGGGTGGTTCCGGGAGCGCCAGCGACACCATAATCAGAGGCAAGGAAGGCAGACTGGGCGGAACGGAGGATACGCGAAGTATCCGAAGCCAAGTTAAAAACGCAATTTAGAACCTGAATTCCGTAGAAACCTTGGTTGTTGCTCTTCGGGTCGCACCAAATTAGGGGTGAGAGCATAAATGGCTCAATCGTTTCAAACTTAATGACGATAGTGCGGTCAACATTTGTGGGGGCGGCGGTGAGGTAGGGGTCGTTGCCAGTGATGGAAAGAAGACGGAAAGTGCCGCGTGGCTGGAAGTCCTGGTCGTGAGCGACATCGTTCCAAGCACCAAGAGGGCTGTTATTAGCACCAAGAGAATCCTGGTAAGCGTAATAAGAGTCATACATGGTAGGGCAGGCGTTGTTGTAGCGGGCAAGATCGCGCCTGTCGTTGAAGCGGAGCAACTGGAACAATACATCTTTTTCATTTTGTGAAATAGTATTATTGTTGATAGTAAGTTGACATGTGTTAAGAGCAGTCTGGAAAGGGAAGGGGGCAAGAGACTCGCTGAAGCCGTAATTGACGGCGAGGGTTCCGTTGGGCGTGGTTCCCTGGACGAATTTCGCAACAATGGTAATCTCCATAACATTCCTTATCATAATACGTCTCGCGAGAAGTGTGCTCTCCGATGGAGTCTGAATATTAAAAGTAATACTGGAAGTGCTTTTGGAAATAGCATTGTATTTGGAGGGGGTAATGTTCTGCGCGCCGGCGACCACCGCGTAGCGGACGGAGTCGGTGGTATTGAGAACGTCGTAAAGGACTTTGACCTTGCTGAAATCACTGGAAGACATTTGGGCGTTTTATAATATTGACGGAGAAGAAAATATTATAAAATTGTCGCTAAATAACTTATGATGAAATATTGTTAAATGCCTTCTTTCTAAACATTATCTTCAGATGCGCACCGCAACCATTCTGGAGATAAAAGTCATGGTAGTATCCGTATACATCTACCCATTGAACTTGAATCTGAATTGCGGATGCTGGCTGATTTCCCTGAAGGTCCAAAAGGCGGTATTCGGCGGTTGGTTCGTAAATGATGTTCGGCAGGTATTCATCACCTCTTACTAAATTAACCACGAGGTCGGTAATTTCATTGCTAATGTTATTATTCTGTTGCCCTTGAAGTGAAACACTTCCGCTAAAGATTCTGGGGACGCCGATGTTGGACGGGAGGACGGGAATCAATGATGCTAAAAAGACAATCCTTGCGATCGGACACATGGTCGGACCGGTTCCGTATTCTTGTTCCATCTCTAAAGCGTCCCACCTTTGGGTTGGACCTGGCACTCCTGTTCCTGGAGTGGGATAAACACCGGCAGCATATACCGGTTTCCCCGAAACGAAGTTTTCACCCATCTTGCTATAGACTCGCATCATAAACGACTCTCCAAATGGCGAAGTATAAGAATTGAAGATCCATTCAAAACTGCTAAATAGAATGTGAAGCGATGGGTTGAAGAAGAGGTTGATGTCGGCGTTGGATAAAAGTTGTGGCGTTTGTGCGTTGTATGCGGTCGTGGAGGCATCATAAGCGTCGGGGAAGTTGCGAGGAGGTCCTGCTACGTATGTTCCCGCAGCGGTTCCACCTTGATTAAAGAGTTTATACGGGGATACAAATGTCGCTTTACATGTTGAGTCGTCCCATCTAAAGAATGGCGGATTATCCGTGTCAAACTCCGGATTGGCTGTTTGGAATGCTGGTCCACCAGCGGCGGTGGCGACGGAATCAAAGAGGGTTTTATAACATTCTGCTAAAGCGGCGTTCAACATAGAGATCCACGCCCCCCACGATTGAACCCAGTAATATTGACTGGTCGCCGACTCTAAAGTCATCCCGGCGGCTGAAAAGGTAGGAGGGCGAAGGGCGGCGTTCTGATTCACACCGAGATTGCTTCTGTGCGGGATATAGTATACAGGAGCATTGGCGATGACGGGAACACCAGCATTAACGGAGGCGTTCTGTAATGCCAGAGTAATTAGGTAGGTTGTCTTATTGGGAAAGTTGGCATCGTTTGGTTGTTGTGTGTCTATCTGTGGGAGGAAGATGGGTAATGAACCGGCAGTATCTAAACTGAACCGGACGATACTCATGAAGTAGTCTGATGGAACATCAAGCAAGTTGGAGGAACGAACTTCGGTGAATTGAAGTTTAGCAGGAGGGACTCCTAAACCGCCGATCTGTTCGTTCGCAACATCAAGGTTGTAATACACTTGGGTAGGTGAGGTGATGTTTGACATTCTTGTATAATGTATGCCAAGATTAAATTATCGCTAAATAATCTAATTCTGATACTATTTTTAAGCGTTTTTTCGCGAATATTCACATTATTCACGTAATAATGTAATATATATAGGTAATAATCTAATAAATTCACATTATTCGGGTAATAATTTTAAAATTATTCACGTAATAATACAAATACGAGTCAATTCTTTACATTATTCAGGTAATAATGTAAAAAAGTGTGTAATAATGTAGTTTGCGGCACATGTTCGCGTTTATTTTCTCAATAGTATAGTAATAATGACTAAAACAGAAGAAGCACAAGCCAAAAGGCGTGCTGACTACTATAAGCATCACGCAGTATTAGAAGAGATCTATCAAGCGCTCCGCCCGTCAGGTCCATTGGCGAAGTGTTGGATCAATTGTCCCTGCGGGACAGAAGTGTCCTATCGCAAGATCAAACAGCATATCCTGTGTAAGAAGCATCGCGCCGTATGCGGAGATACTCCATCAGTGTCGCAGTTCCTTTAGTTTCATTGGCAGCACGATATTAAGCGATACATTGGTCCGATTGCCGCCAAGACCGCCCACCAAACAGCACCACTCATCAGGACCGGTAAACAATCCGCTAATGAATGACGCCAAGATGAACTCACCATTCGTCATATAATATCCCTTCCTGTCCTCCAGTATGTGCTTGCCAGAGTAAGATCCAGTTTGCCTAACAGCATAACGTTTAGTCTTAATAAACATGTCAGCCACATCCGCCGCACCTTTCTTAATCACACGATCATAGTCCGCCTCCGTAATCTGGTTGCTTGAGTTTGTCGCCTCTGGGCTGTCCGCAAAGTAGAAACCATTATGTGTAAGCACAACTCCCTTCTTCAGTCTGGGGTTCGTAATCGTCTTAATCTTCTCCATCCACTCCGCCGCTTTATTCCATCCGTCAACCATATTTTCAGAAAGAATTATTAGTATATACTATATACTGATAAAACAAATCTTTCTAAACCCTTTTATTAATATATTAAATAACTAATATATCAATATTGCTAAATACCGGCAGTCCGTTTTGATCGGACGACCTCGGAGTTATGAGCCCCGCGCGCTTCCTCTGCGCCATGCCGGTCAATGAAAGGTTGGAATGAGTTTTGTTGTAATTTGCGCTAAAGGTTTGGACTCATTCAATATCTGCGGAGATAATAATTTTCTCTTTGTGGCGAGCGTGGCGAGTGGCGACGCTTTTTTGGGTTGGTATGGTTCTTGGATTCTCCTAACTCATCTAACAAATTCGTTAGGAAGTTAGACGTGTTAGATCATTTCGCGTTTTCATTTCAACCTAAAAACCATCACCACATCACCACGTCGCCACACTTTTAAATTAATATGGATAAAACTCTTCGGCTGCCTTGGTTGCTAATGCTTTAACCTTTGCGGTGTAATCCTTGACATTGTCAGTTCCTAAACTCTTATAATACCCTTGAAGAACATTAGGACGCTGCGCGTTCTCCATCAGATTTTTAAAAGCATAATCCACCCTTGAAGAAATCATCTTCTCCCTTTGCTTGTCTACATCTATTACACGCTGTCGCTTATTAATGTCTGCTTGTTCGGCAGGCGTCCAGACCTTGTGAGCGCTCACAGGTGGTTTGCCTACGACGCTTTGAATACCTGATTTAATGTCATCAAAGATTCCATTACCATACAACGGAGAACGTGTTTGAAACATAATATCATCCTCCATGGGTTCTCTATCGTTTGGAACGAGCACATTATCAAAGTCCATAGAGTCTCCTCCTCTCAATAAAGGATTGCGTTTCGGATCAGTCCTGTAGAATTGCGAGTTCGCCATCATTCCTGCTCCTCGCAGGTGATAAAAGGGATTTGACATACCACCAACGAATACTGGATTTGCGAGAATATGTTGCTTATACTTATCATAACCGGGGATAAAATCCATCGCACTTGACGGATAATACTTATACGATTTGCGAACCTCGGTGGGGTTGTCGTAGCGTCCTTGAAGTAAGTATAATGGATCGCCGTCAGCATAGATGCGGTGATTCTTCTGCGACAGAGCGACATTCGGAATATCATCCGTCTCAATGGCTGGGTTATATGTTCGCGCTTCCTTCACCATGCCCTTCTTGATAAGTTCATCTATAAGTGTTCCTCCGAGAGAATGCCCCGTCGCATAGTAGGTATACGCCGACAATGGATATTGTTGCTGAAATTTGCTAATCTCCGCAATGTCTTCCTTGAACCGCTGTGAATCGGGAATGACATTGAATGCGGTGCTGAACCAGGCACGAAAATCACGGAAGTCTGCCGTGCCTCGCACACCGATCACCATCACATTCTCGCCGTCCTTCTGATAGATGACGAGCGTGGGTGATTTGAATTTAAGAGTGTATCCTGGAATGCCTTTCATTTCATCACTGGTGCCTTTATAAGAGTTGTCGGCAATGTCTTTCAAAATAGACTTGTCTGGTAATCCTTCAGAGGATGTTGAACCGGGTGGAGCAGGTTTAGGTCCATCTACAATCAATTTAGGATAATCTCGTAGAGTGCGACCCCATGATGTAATTGTATCCCAGAATCCCTCACCCTGTAAACGTTGCTGTTTTTTACTTCGTCGTCGGGGCATATTGCTAAATGCGATCTGTATATTATACGGCGAGAATTAAATAAAAAAATATAACCCTATTGTATAAAATGTCAATCAGCAACATACTCAAAGACGGAAAAATTGTGGATGGTGTTTTACCTAACCCTTATCCATTCCCCGCATCAGCAGGTCTCGGTGCGGTTCTCGCAGTCAGCGGTGATGGTGGAAATCCAGTTGGCGGCGCTCCACAATCAATGACGAATGTCGGCAATATTGGTTGCGCTGACATCTTGGCACCATTCGGCACAATCCAAAGTTTCAATTCATCTTTAATTCAAAGCGCAGGAGGGTTAGGTAATCTCGCGATCCTTCCAGTCAACAATCTAACACTCAAAGGCGCACAAACAAAAGGAAGCATGTTGGTTGGTGATGGAACAAGCACCAAAGAACTTCCAGTTGGAACTAACTCTTATATTTTACAGGCGAATAGTGGAGCGTTGAATGGACTGGGAGTTGAATGGGTGAATGCGGGTGGTGGAGGACCGCCTGGACCGCAAGGACCGACAGGACCGCAAGGAGCAACAGGCGCGCAAGGAGCAACAGGAGCAACAGGACCGCAGGGCGATACAGGACCAACAGGACCACAGGGAGCAACTGGCGCAACTGGCGCACAAGGAGCAACAGGAGCAACAGGACCGCAGGGAGCAACTGGCGCAACAGGACCGCAGGGAGCAACAGGACCAACAGGACCGCAAGGCATTCCAACTACAATAACCGCAGGTTCAAATATCGGCGTCGCTGGAACTGCTTCTGTTCCTATCGTATCTGTGTTAAATCCGCTCACAAGTGTTCTCAATCTCGGCACTCAAAACATTACTGGTTCAACAAGTAATATCACCCTCTCAAGCGGAACAAACCAAGCAAACATGAATGGAAATCTGGGTTTTACTTCATCAGTTCAAGCAACACCTACGACGAAGGCAAACTTATTTAATACGAGTATTAGTGTGGAAACATCTACTAATAAAGTCGTAATGAACCCTACATCTATTATTAAAACATTAGGAGCAACCACATTTTCAGTTGGGTCTTCTGTTGCTCCCTTATCTCTGTATGGAGGCAACGCACAAGCGGACGGCATTCAAATACAGCAAGCGGGAGGAGCAGGAACAACCCTTACAACTAATCTTTCTAATGTGAAATATTATGCTGATACTTATACCAGTAATAATAATAGTAATAGTGTCAGCGTCGGTCCTCCACTGACGACTTATCAGCGTCTAACACTTAACAATTTAGGTTTGACGGATCCGAACTCATGGAGCGATTACGGCAATAATGTATATAGCGGGTATTCTGCTTTTTATATAGATGGTAATCAAAATGTGTGGTTGGCACAACAAGGGACGGGGAATATACAAATATGGAACAATACTATCACCTCATTCGTCGCAACATTAGAACTATCTTATGGTGGAGGGTATGGAGTTATAAATGTCATTAAAAGTGCTTCTGGATATGTATGGATTGGAGGACTATTTGATACTATAAAAGATGCTAATGGAACAAATGCTACGCCACAATATAGTATTACGAGGGTTAATATCTCCACTTATTTATTTGACCCTATTGAAGATAGTGGGAACCTCAATAGAGGGTTTGAGGGTGGTAGTCAAGTTTATTGTATAGAAGAGGTAAATGGTGAGGTGCTCTGTGGTGGGAACTTTCAACAAAACCAAGTTGGTTCAGTCGCTATTAGACGTATAGGTTTAATATCAAATCCCTCCGCACCGCAAGGAAGTCAAGTTGTCAGCGATTATGCTGGTGGAACAGATGGTCCAGTTTATACGTTATATTTTAATGCTTTTCTAAATTGGACTTTTATAGGAGGTGAGTTCCAAGCAGTTAATATAACGTTTGGACCACAATACGCCGCTTATTGTGCTTATTATGATAATGGTTTAAATGTTTGGAACCCTATGGGTTTAGTGGCGAGTGGTAATCTCAATTCGTATGTATATAATATTAAACCTTCATTCAATGGCAATTTATTAATTTCTGGAACATTCACTTCAATTGGTGGAGCGACACAAGATTACAACGCATATATAGAAGAAGCAAACCCTTTTAATTGGAGTGATACAAATCAAAGCACAGGGGGGTTTCCTCAATATTATAAATATGGATTTTATAACGGACAAAATGTTTTGATTGGGTTTGACTATACATTATACGTCAGTAGTGCTTATCAAGTATGGACTTCGTTGGGACAAATAGGTCAAGGCGGGTCTCTTACTGGTGTTAATTATTGGAATAGTGAATGGAAGGTAATAGGAGATAGTGGGGCGTATGTCCGCTCACATACAACCCTTCCTCATTCATGCGTCTTTAGTGGTTCATTCAAATATGATAATACATCTTACGCTAATTACACAATCAGCACGAGAAATGTCTCACAACAATTTATAGGCGACGCCACTAATACATTTTGGTCTATTATCGGTCAAGGGGTCGGTTCTTTTAGTTAAAATCAACCATGAAACATTTAGCGTTAGTTTATTTAGCGACATTTTCGCCGATTTATTTTGTTAGGATATATTATAACCGCTCAAAATGTCTGCTGCTTCTCTTCTCAAAGTCTACGACGGGCAAGATCCCGAACTTGCCTTTACTACCGCCGGTCCTGGCGCAACCCCCAATCTTGCCGCCGTTCTCGGCGCTGGCGCCGCAGCAGGAAATATCGCAATGACCGCTTTAGGCGATCTCACTTTTGGAACTGGTGATGCTATTACTGGTCCTACTACTGCTCTTTTAACTCTCGCCGGTGGCGCAGGTCAGGGCGTATCTGTCGTCGGTCCTGTCGGCGCTTCTCTTATCGCCACTACTGGCGGTTGTAAGGTGGAAGCCTCTGCCGGTGTTCTTGAACTCAATTTTGATGGCGTCGGTGGAGAACTCAATGTTGTTCCTCTCGGCACAGCATTCACTGATATTACTTCTACTGCCGCCGGTGCTAAAATCCCTAACTATTCAGGTGCGACTAAACAACTTCAAATCCAAGTCGGCGGTGTTAATTATTGGATTGCTTTGAACCCTGCCGCCTTCTCCTAAATTATACGGCAACTTTAGTGTAATTTAATCTTGTGTTATATTAAATACAAGACTAAACAATGTCAGCAGCATCTCTTTTAGCAGTATATAACGGGCAAGAGCCCGAACTATGCTTTGGTGGTGCGCCAGGTCCAGGTGGTGTAAATAGTGTGAATGTAGGCGCAGGTCTAATAAAAACAGGGACTTCTGCGAATCCTCAAGTTAATTTAGGCATGTCGGCGGTAGGCGATCTGCTTGTCGGCACTGGGGCACCAACCTCCGGTGCTGTATTACCGAAAGGCGCGAATGGAACATTCTTGCGAGTGAAGACTGACGGCACAGGTTTAGAATACGTTGCTGTTGTGCCTGGTGGTGGTGTGAATAGTGTAAGCGCTGCTGCGAATAATGTAGGGTATGTGAATAATAGCAATCCAGGTCCAGATACACCGCAGATTGGAATCGCTTTTGCTGCTGCTGGTGATTTGCCTCTTGGAACGGGTGCGAATACAGGCACGATTTTACCGAAAGGTGCTGCTGGAAACTTCTTGCGAGTGAAGACTGACGGCAGCACATTAGAATACGCTGCTGTTGCGCCCGGTGGTGTTGATAGTGTGTCTGTCCTCGCGAATAATCCTCTGGTTGTATCCACCACCGCCCCAGCCAGCGCTACTGACCCCAAGATCGGAATTGCTTTTGCGGCGAAGGGTGATTTAGTGGTTGGAACCGGTGCGAATACTGGTGTCATTTTAACCGCACCATTGGTCGGAGATTTAGTGCTTACAAGCGCTCCAGGAGAGGCGTCGGGGTTGAAATGGGAACCACAGGGTTCAGGAAGCGCACCTATCATCTATCGGAATAGTTCAAACATAACCCCGCTTACAATAGCCCCACCGGCAACCGCGAATGACACCATGATTCTCATAACACAAGATGTCCCAGCGTGGGAGTGGGATAATACAACCGGTTTTTTGGATAATAATGCTGATGTGATAGGTTTTACAAGCGGAGCGTCAACGCAACCCGCCACGCCTACACATGAATATACTGGAAAAATCGGGACGGCGGGATATATATACAATCCACTTCTACCCCCGCTTGGCGCGAATGGAACATATATTAAAGCAACCGGCGCTCCTACAGAATTTTATGTATACTGGAAGTTTGATGACCCGGATCCTGGCAATCCTCCTTATATCCTCTCTGACCCGGCAAGGATTTCAGGATTTCAATTCTTTAAGCATAGTCCCGGCGATGAACGACCTGAAATGTATGTATATGGAAGTTTTAATAGAATAGCACCTATTACTGCTGGTTCTATTGATTTCGCAAATGAGAAAATATGCTGGTGTCTTGCGATTATCAATGATTTTGATTATACTATTAGCGATTTAGTTGATTCAAATGGGGTCAAAGGTGTTGGTTTTAATGACCCTAATACACCAGAAAGCGCAGCAGTCATATCAGCGGTTAGTGTTAATTTTTATGAAAATTCTGGTTTAACACAACCATATATCACTTTTGTTGGATTCTTCAATTGTTATATCACCGGAAACGAGATTCCGGGTGCCGCAGGAGAGGTTCAAAACGTGTCTCAATTTTTCATAAATGATATATTAAGCGCGCAAAGCAATTACGAGTTCAAAACAACCGCATTCTTACAATCAGAGAACATTGGTATTCCATTAGCAGCAGGGGATTTTCTAACATGTGTTTATCAACTTCAGCCACAAGGCAGCGATTTTCAGTTTTTCATAGGAGGAAAGTTTTCGCAAGTTGGTTATGCTGCGCCCTACCAACCACAATCTAATTTTATTTTTATGGGTAATCCAAGCACTTATATTCCGATCGCCGGTTCAGCAATCACAAGTCCGATTTACGGAGTTGGAGCAAGTCTGACTCCCGATTACTTATGTATTTATGGAAGCAGTCCAGTATTCACGGCGTATCTTGATATTACCGCTTGTCAGGTCAATCCTCCAACCGCACCCGGTCCTGCTAATTGTATCGCGTTTACATTGCCAGGCACTCTAACAAGTTTAGTCGCGAGTTATGGCGGGTTTTGTCAATTCGTTCTACCAACCACCCCGCCCGCTGCTTCCCCAACTGCGAATTACGACATCATAGCGCTACAATCAGGAACCACTACTATCTATTGGCGAAATCCAAACGGCGCGAGCACTCCAGCATGGAATGATAGTTTAGGTATTAATCCAAGCCAGAATATCGGTTTAAATGGTGGAACCGGTTTCGTGGTAGGCATCCCTCCATCTCTCGGAACATATAGTTTAGTCGCAAACTATACAACGAATCCAGGAACAAGCACATTTAGACAAGTTCTCGGAGTTAATCCCTCCGCTCAATTCATATTATCATCTGGAAAGTTCAAATACGGAGGAACACAAGCGAATTACGACCCTGGATACACCAAATCAACTCTTACTCAATTCGCAAGTCAGTCCTTCGTCGCAAGTTCTCCAGCCGCAGATTGGATTGCCATTGGCGCAATAAATCCTGAAGTTTCGTTTCAAGTATAAAAAAAATATATATATATGTTATAAGGATGCCCGTTATAACACATATCGCAAGACAACTCTTCACATACCCCTTCATGGTAAAGGTGTGGGAGAAAGCAACACAGCAGGAAGCAAAGCGGTTCTGGTTCAGCCAGCGCCCGGCATGCTCCAAAAGGAATGCCAATAAGACGCAATCTTCTTAAATATGTTTGGAAAACGCATTTATATATACGTGAGAAAATAAACGCACGCATATACTGATAAATCATCGTTGGGAAACGAAGTTCGCGACAATCTCGTCATACGATAATCCGCTCTCCTTCTTAATCTTTGTCATATAGTCGTAGTAATCGGTCAGGTCTTGTCCGTGATTCAGCATTTGCGATAGACGCATAACATCGTGCGCTCCGCATGTCGCCTTGTCAGAGCCTTTTGCCTGATACGCTACGGGATTGTGGATGACATTGAACTCTTTCTGCGCGCGCAGGAGGTTTGTCAAATAGGGCACCGCCTCTCCTAACATCTGCCGATCTTTGGGATTCGTCCACTTCAGCGGCGCATCTATCGCCGATCCATAGGAGCAGAAGAATTCAATCGTGCCTCCATAACGCATAAGCAGCACCCAGTGTCCGCTATTTGGCGAGTGCTGGTATAGCAGAAAAACATAGGACTTGTCCTTTGGAAGAAGTTGGGTAATCGTCTTGTAGTCCTTAAGATCGGAATACCGCATAATCTTTGCGTTGGGGTAGTATGCGCGAATATCCGCATCATCCATGGGTTCCTCAATGATTTCTTCCACTATCGGGCTTTCTTTCTTGCTGACTAAATCCACATTGGGCGGAAGGGCAGGCTGCTTGGATCCGCCCCTCAAATGGTGAAACGGCGATCCACCCCAGAGAACTTTGATTGCGAGGTTGTTTTTAGACATTGGTTCATCCTTCCACTCGCCGGGCATCTTGGTTGCTCGCGCGAGATACGCCTTGCGATGTTTCTGCGCCGTTTGCGGACTTTCCTTCATGCCATACTCAATAAAATCGCCATAGCCTTTGCGCCCGAATTTGACTCCATTCAGTTCCAGTTTATGGACGCCATCGGTCGCGTATTTTAGATTTTTCCAGTCCTTGTATCCGGCTTTCTTGGCGAACGCTTTTGCCTTCTTCAAATAGTCGTCCTTGTTTCCCGACCCCATATACATCATCGGGTTATTCGGGTCAAACGGCATCGGTTTAAATTGAGTCGGGTCGCCTACAAACTGCGGCTGGGGCGGATATTGGATCTCCTCATCGCTCCCATCGCTGAACTGCTTCTCATACTCATCCTTGCTAATTTCTTTGCCTGACTCATCGTAGTATACATCCTCATCGCCACCCCAGTCATTTTCACCCTTTCCTTTAAACGGCGGCAGATTCTTTTTGCCCCTTATCTTCTGCTTCTCCCTGATTTGAAGCGCCATGTTTTCGGGGTCAATCTCTCCAGGTGTCAGGGGTGTATCCTTTGTGATACGATTCGTGGGGCGATAAACGGGATACTCCTTATTACCTACATCCTTCCAGTCCTCTTTGAACCAACGAGCGAGTGGTTTCCCACCGGTGTCTTTGAACTTGCCGCCGAGTTCCTTGTAGCGTTTCACCAATGCGCCCGATCTGTAAGCGCTCGGCTTATCGTATTTGGGATAGACTTCCGCCTTTGCCTTTTCATACAAATCCTTATCCACCGGTTCGGCTCCACCCTCTCCCACAATCTCGTAGGGTTGAGTGGTGCGCCTCTCATTTTCAATCCAGTCGTCAAACTCACCACCACCACAACGCATCTTATCGCCATAATAGCCACCTCCTTCCATTCTTGGAACCGGGATTCGGTGTTCTTTTATTGTCGCAACGATCTCCACCTTGTCTGCGCGTGTAATGCTTGGAAGAACAATCTTTTTATGCTCGTCCGCCCATCTCTTGACTGCTTCAACGAGACATCTGCGCGGCAGTTCGCTTGTCATTCGCCTCATCTCGTCGTCATTGAGATCATCCTCCAGTTCAACCACCTCGCGAGAATGCCCGTAGGGTTTGCGCGGCAGTTTCCATCCTTTGCGATTCGGGTTTGGTCCACGCATTGCCATCTTGGTTTGGCGGACGCTGGTCGTCGGTTTGTTGGGTGTTCGCGGACATGTTTTATCCGAATCTACCGGTTGTGGGGCATCCTTTATTGACAACTCTTCAATGTCCGGCAAATCGTCAGGGTTCCATATTTCCCCGATTTCATCTTCCACCAACGCCTTTTCAGCACGGGTGAGTTTCTTCTTATCTGCTGCTTTGCGGATAATAGCCGTTATTTTGCGGGCGGCGCTTGATCTCTTGATTTTCTCGGCGATTGCTTTCAACTTCCCCTCTTTTTCGGCTTGTTTCACGTGTTCCGGAGTCCTCAAATCTTTAAGATTCGCCGCTTCGCGTGTAGAATCTTCTTGCCCGTATTTGCTCCCAAGTTTGTCTTTGAATGCTGTAAACATGTATTTAGAACCAGATTCAACATTTCTGTCAAGCCATTCAGCCATGTCTTTTTTTCTCCCTTTCCGGCTTTCATAATAGTTTTTCAGATACTCACGAATTTTTGCTGCCTCTCCAGCGTCTTCCTGTGGTGTGAGTTTTTGATAGTTCCCAAATTCATCCTTTCTCTTTGGCATTATGATTAATATATTTATCAAAAGAAAAATATATTATTCGCTAAACCTATTAGTGTTTACTCGCTCAATTCACTCCCACTCGCATTCGGAGTAGTCTTCTTATTCTGGTTGCGCGAGCGTGCGCGATTCAACACTTCCTCGTGATGTCGCTCATAGTATAAATGTGAATATGTCCGGCATTTCTCGCGGTATTTTTCGGCGTGAGAAGCGCGCCATTTTGCTTGTGCTTTCTTCGCTGCTTCACTCACCTTGCGCTTGGCGGGCATTGCGATTTCTGTGATCTGAAGTTCCATGTTTGGTATATACTGATAATTTCTGTTTAAGTATGTTGTCTTATACATATAATAGTAGAATATTATTTGCTTTCAATTTTATATTATTTAGCGTTTTTATAAATATATTCGCCCTGTTGACCGACAGAATGTCCCATCGCTTCAGCATCCTCCGCCTTCTCTTCCATAACGTCGCCGTATTTGCTTGTGAGATAGATATGCCGAAGTTGCGTGCTCCCGATCCCCTTCCCCAGCGCCGAATTCAAAACACGCGTTATAGCATTTATCGCAGTAAAGGGTTTCCCATCCGCATACACTAAAAAGGGGACGGCGAAGTCCTGATTCATGGCGATCTTGCCTTTCACGGCACGAGGGATGGTCGGATGGTATTTCAGATACAGGGTAATCACTTGTTTCAATTCAGGGGTGATGGGAAACTTCTGTTCGCCATACGCCTTGCTTGTTTTGTATTTTTCAAAGACGAATTCCATTTTTGCTAAATCCAAATAGTTCGCCTTCTTGTCGCTCTTCTCGTAGGTGGGGACAATCAACATCTCCAGGTAGTCGCCGTTCCTGCGGGGTGGCTGTAAGACATAAAGCGACACAATCAGGTATTTCAGCAGGGCGTCGTATTCGTGAGGAGTCAATGTTTTCGGCAGATCTTCGGCAATCTTATCCACATTATCGCCTAAACCTTTGTATTTTTCCATGATTTCGTCCCACTTTGGCAATCCGTCGTTTGTCTTCTTGGAAGTCGTGTCCTTGATGTTCTTATTCATATTCATCATATCCCCGTAGTAGGCATTGTAAAGTTTCTTGTGCTTCGTGGTGGTTCCACCCAGATTCAGGGCGCTCACGATTGCGATAATGAAGGATCGCTTGGTTGTGTCGGCATAATGCGCGATTTTGGAGTAGACTGCTTCCGGTTTCTCTAAAAATCTAAAGTCGGTCAATGGCTTTCCGCCGTTCAACTTAATCAGGTTTTTCATGTAAAGAGAAACGCTTTTTGGCGCTAAACCTTTTTTCTCAAAGGCGCTAAATAAATGCTTTTCAAATTCGCTCATTTATATTATATACTAACATAATATAAAACTTTTAGATTATTATCGCATTTATTCCTTAACTCCGCGAAACCACCGCCACCAATCGCGCAAGTAAGAACGCTTCTGTGAAATTTGTTTTTGAGACTTGGTTGCCTCTTCTTCCGCTGCTGCCGCCTGTTCTTCCTCAATCTTCGCAATCAGTGCGTCCAACTTGATTCGCTCATTTGTCGCCCAAAGCAGCACATCTCCATTATTCGTGTTGATCGCAATTTTCATCGCATTAAGTTCGTCCATTACATCCGGTTTCACATTTGCTAAAAGTTCCCCAACATTCAGGGGCGGAGTCGCAGGGCGTGGCAGCGGTTCCTCAAAAGGGATTTCCTTCGTTGTGTCAACCACCAGCGATTTCGGGGGCGGCAAAGGGTCTAAAGGTGGCGAACCCAATGGCAATCGGTTTTTCTTCGTTTTTGACATGTGTGTAAAAAAATGTGTATATACTTACCTCGGATTATTTTTTTACATTATTTCCGCTTAATCCTCTTCTTCAACTTGGTCCGCTGCCGCCACCACCAATGCCGACGATGTGGCACCCTTAAACTCCTCATACCTCATCGTGCCCTTACCGACAAAGTAAGCCAACATCTTATCAATGTCAAATAACCTATAACTGCCGTCGCGTCGTTTCTCTGAACTGGTCGCCTTTGCCTTGTCGCTGATGTCGCTGTTGTTGAGTTTCATTGACAACCCAGCCGCCGATCCTGCGCCTTTCTCCCACTTCTCACCATTCTTCGCGCAGAACTCTCTGTATAAAGTCAACACGTCCGTTGATGTCATTTCCCGCGTGGGATTGCCTTCACGCTCTTTCTCCCAGTTTGACCTGACATACGATTCCAGAAACGTCTCCACGTTGCTCCGGTTGCTTTCGGCAATGCGTCGCTGATACTCGGTGATCGGTGTTGCCTTCGGGTCATCAAAGTTGCTGGTGATTTCCCGACTCTTGAACCACTGGTAGAGGGACTTGACACAATTAGAGTCCTCCAGGAAGCCGTAGAACTTGTTGAAATACTCCGTGTCGCCAAGTCGTTTGTCGCTCACGCGCAACATCCAGAATCGTCTCGTGTCTTCGCTGATATTGAATCCACCCTTCTCGTCATTCGTGGTCGCAATGTAGTTGGCATAGTCGGACATTTCTTGCGCCTCTGTTCGCATCGCGCGAATACTGATTTTCGGTTCTGTGATGTAGTGTTTGATTTCACCCATGCTCTTATCGGTCTGATACTGCGAGATCTCGTTCAGAACGACAATCGTCTTTCCAAGCAGGTTGCCATTGAATGCGCCCCAAACATCGCGGTCGGGCTTTTGAGGCTCCCACACCTTCTCCTTGCCGAGCATTTTCTCCAACATGCGGATAAGGGATGATTTGCCGGTTCCCTCGCCTTTGGAAAGGAGGATGGGGCATTTTTTCGTCTTCAAATCGGGAAACTGAATGATATGGGAAATCCAATCAAGGAGATACGTTGCCTGCGGCTTGCCGCCATCGCAGATGATTTCGGTGATGTGCGATTTCATAAAGTCCACGCAGTCTTGATTGAACTCGCAGAATCTCACGCGCTCCATCGCATAAGGTCTCCACAGGTTAAACACATTGTCGGGGCATTTTGTCGTGTCGGGATACGTATCCATTCGCGCGTATTTTTTGATGTGCTCGTTGTTGGTCGTCCATTGTTTGATCCAACTCTTCTTCTCGGGGTTTCTGCCGAGCGTCCAGCCGCACCAAAGGTCCTTGTAGGAGGCGGTAAGGGTCTTCTCGTCCATAATCTCAATGCCTTCTTCGTCCTTCTTAACATATAAGCCGCCCTTCACAATCTTACAATGCGTCTTCTCAAAGATCGCCGAATACTCCTCAAACGACATTTCCGGTTCGGCAGCCTTTTCTTCGGTGTCCTTCATCAGGTCCATATAGATTTCCGTGATTTCGTAGCATTCGTCATGGTGCGACTTAATCGTCCATTCCAAGTCCAAACCGGTCGCTTCAAAACCGATCTGATTGAACGCCGAAAGCAGTTTGTGCCCTCCATATTTGACGCAGTTTTCGCCCCACAGCATAAACCCGTCGTAGATGTAGGAGCCAACCTTCATTTCGCCCATTTCTTCCACATTCAAGAGTCCCTCCCGGTCGCAGAACTCCAAACACGCAGACACGACACGCGTCTCGTATTCCTGCCCGATCCAAGCAATCATCGTGTTTTCATGTTGTCTTTCTTGGCGCTTTTCTTTCGCCATATTGGCTTGACGGGCACTTTCGTAGAGTTTGGGGTTCGCCTCTTTGAAGGCAGCAACCCACGCATCGCGTTCTGTAAACATCTCAATAAGCACATCGTCGTAGCAGCCATAGGGCACTTTCTCCGCGCCGAAGATCACTTGTGTCGCCAAATCCTTCGCTTGGTCCCGGGTGAGTTTGAATTTCTTCATCCATTTTTCAAGGCACTTGTCCCGATTCTCGCAGTAGAAGGTAAGCGCCTCGTGATCGGTGTATCCATTCGCAAGGAGAATTTGGTTGATGATGTTGAGTTGCGCGTTGGCAATGTCAAAGTCAATGTAGTATTTGTTTGCCAGCGTGTTTCGGCAGTAGCGTTCCATATTCGCAAACGATTTATCGTCTCGCACAAATGCGCGCCCGAAGCCGTGTTTTGCGCGCCCCATGACGCACTGCTTCGCTTTCTTCTTCTTGTCGTATCTAATGTAGTAATCGCGCAGCGCATCCTTAATTGTCGCCGGAGCCGGTTTTCCTGCCTTCTTCATTCGCGCCTTGTGTGTTTCGGCGCGTTCCTCCAATCGGGGGCATTCTAAAGTCGCCTTAATAACCCTTTCATCCGGGATGTATTCCCATAAAATCGCATTGTCTATCCAGAGTTCCTGCTTTATTAGAGTCATTTCAGGAATGACGTCGGTGGTGCCGGTGGTGGCAGCGGTGGTGGTGAGTTGAAGGTCCATTCTGTCTTATCAGTATATACGTCGGTCCGTTTAAGTAGTTTGGCTTATATATTATATACTGATAAAAAAATGAATCAATTTTATCGCAAAAAGAATTCCTAAATGTTTAATGTAAAAATGTAAAATGCCTAAATAAAGAAAAAAAATGAAGAACTCCCCTGTTCTTTTTTTTTGGATACTTACTCATCGCCATTGCGGCGGGCTTCGGCTGCGTCGGCTTGCTCTTGCGTCCTGGGTCCTGCGGCTTTGAGCCTGGCGATGGCTTCCTTCTTCAACTTCTCATGCTCTTCATCTTCTTCTTCTTCGTCGTCCGCCCAGTTCTCCATCTGATCCTGGCAGCAGTCCACGCAAAGGGGAACACCATGCTTCTTGCTGTAGTCGCCAACTTCAGCCCAGAAAACCTCGTTAGGATCATTGAATTCAATCTGGCATCTTTCGCATTCGTATTTTCCGTTGTCGTTCTTGTCGGTCTGGATGTAGCTGTAGTTCGTCTTGAATTTCAGAGTGAGCTTTCCAGTTGATGTCATTGTTCGTATGTTGTTTGCTTGTTCGCTGTCAAATGGAGATAAGTTGGAAAATCATTTCAATTTTCCGAAAAACACATAGAGCGCAAAAGAATCATAATAAAAATCCCCCAATTGAATATTCAACATCTAAATAAGTAATTGAAAAAAAAGAGGACTTACCCTGCCTCTCAACTTACCTGCTTACTCGCACACGCACACGTGCCCGAAGATCGCTTTAGAACAGCCGTCGCATTCTTCACACCTAACGCAGTCTCCTTCTCCGCACTGATCGCAGCATTCTTCCTCCTCCTCGTCGTCGCTGTCGGGGTAGAATTCGGGATATTTCTCCTTCATCATTCTCATCCCTTCGGCGTGCGTGAACTTGCCTGCCTTGTAGTCAGTCATCAGTTCCATCTGCCACTTCAGAAACTCGGTGCGGCGGGTGTCTCTGATTTCATCCTCCTCCGCCTGCTTGTCGCGTGCCATGAGTTCTTCAACCTGATCTTCGGTTAGTAGGTCAATAATGAAATCGTTCCTTGCCTCAAGTTCCATGTTCTCCTCCTCTCTCTTGGCGTAGAGTGTCTCGGACACCCGGCGGAGTGTCGCGAGTTCCTTGATGGATTTGGAAAGGTCTTCCTCATACGTGCCAACGATTGCGACGAGGCGTTTGTTTGAAAGCTGAAGTTCAGCAACTTCCTCCTTCAATGTCTCCGCCAACTTCGTCTTGAGCGCAACTTTCGCATGCGCCTTCTCCAGCGACTCCTTCATTTCGCGGCAGAATTTCTCATGCTTCAGACACGTCTCCACGAGTTCCTTGCGAAATTCTTCGTTTTCCTTCTCCAGTCTCATTCCTTTCGCGACCGCCTCTTCATTCTTCGCCTTGAATTCTTCGCTTGCTTGGGTGGCGGTGATTTCGCCCCTAACCAACCTCTCGGCGAGAGCGTTGAAAAGGTCTTGTTCCGTCTTGGGGGTCTGACTCTTGAATTTCAGAGAGATCTTTCCAGTTGATGCCATTGTTCGTATGTTGTTTGCTTGTCGCTTGTATCCCATTTGTTGTCAGAAAAACGTTTCAATTTTATTTCAAAATAGAGGAAATCCAGAATCCGCGCATTTTTCACATAAAACCCCACATATTGAATATTCAACATTCAGAAAAGAGATGAAAAAAAAGAGGACTTACCCTGCCTCAATTTTTCACTTACTTACTTCTCTGTTTCATGAAGTTCCACTTTGCGTCGCTGGCTAATTTGGAGGCGCGTGATTCTTCAGCGGGGAAGTTCTCGTCGTCATTGCTGCCGTCGGCACGGAGGCTTGATCCAGAGGGGAAACGTCTTTTGAATTCCGCTTGGTAGACCCGGATGGCTTCCATCTCCTTCTCCTCCAAAGCGAGGAATTCCTTCTTGTCTTCAAGGGTCCAGCCAACAAAGAATCCTGGTCTCTTTGTGAAGGCGGAGGTGATCTTGGATTCAATAATCTTGTGCTGGAGCACGTTCAGTTGTTCGGTAGTCATCGGCATTGTTGTTCTGTGGGAGGCACTAACCAACCTATCTGCCCCCCAAAAGCAATTCAATTTTTTTTGGAATCAATGAAAAACCGGGATGACATCGGATAAACCCCCTTATTGAATATTCAATTAAAACAAATGATTTTCGGCGGATAGAAAATTGAAGGCAGTTAATTCCATTAATTGGAACACAGCAATCAAATCAACAACAAATCAAAATGAGCGACTGGATGAAAACAAACGAACTATGGGTTCTCAAAACGAAGGCAAGCAAGGTGAAAATGTGGATGTGGAAGGACAAAGGAAACGTCTATGACATGAGTGGCACAAAAATCGTCCCCCTTACCTTGAAGGGTTATGTGGAACTCGCAGGCATCGTCCGCAAACGATTTATGAAGACGCTGGTGGATTTACCGAGAGATGGAGACTGGGATGAGGCGAAAATCTGGGCGATACTTGACGAAATCCGTGATGGCGAATAAAAAAAAGAGGACTTACCCTGCCTCTGGATCGCTCTCTTAAGCGACACCACACATTATCTTAATGTAATCACGCTGGGTCTCCGCTCCACTACAGAGTTGCTGGTATTCTTCTTCTGTCGCCACTTTTTTTCCCAACGTAAGCGACATGTCAACGCTTTCGCTGTATTTTTTAAACAACAAAGGGAGGGTTGCCGTCCTTTGTTGTTCGTGTGCTTCGTAAATCATCTTCTCCATCTTGACGAGACGCAAATTGTTCTCGCAGTTCTTCAGTCTGTTCCACGATTTCTCGTTCTCGGCTTTTTGATTTCCCATGAGCCGAGTGAGAAGACACTTACACTCGTGAAACTTGATGTCTTCTTGAATCGTCTTGATGCGTTCGTCGCAGTGATCGTATGCTGGTTGAAATGCTGTCATTCTTGATTTGTTGCTGTGTTTGATATATGCTGATTAAATCGTTTCAATTTTTTCTGAAATCAATTGAAAAATCGGAATCGCAAAAAAAAAGGACTTACCCTGCCTTTTTTTTTCAATTACTTACTTGCGTGTTCTGGCGTTGTATTCCATGTTCGCCCTGATGTCGTCCATGTAGACGCTCGTCTTTCCTGTGAAGTCAGCGACAATCTTGAAGTTCTCACCTCCGTATTCGTAGTATCTGCTTCCGTCTTCGCGAACCCAGCCCAGAGAGCCGAACACGATCTCACCGCCGTTGCGGGATTGTTCCATCAGGCAGTTCATAAAGCACTGCCCGAAACAGGGGCGTCCCATCACTCTCCAGAAGAATTCTCCGGCATTGTCGCCAATGTGTTCTTGAACCTTCTTGAGATGGATTGCGGTCATCACGCGCTGAACCGCTTCGCTGGCAGGAATGCGACAAACCTCCGTCGTGGTCCTGTTGACGCGCTGAATGTGCTTGTGTTCGGGAAACACAGGGTCAATAATCTCTCCATCGCGAACAATCCAGAAGTGTCCGCACATCACTTGTGGGAGGGATGCCGTCAGCGCCATAACGCGGAGGTGTTCGCTCGCCTTCATTTTCATCATAGTTCCGTTCATCGTAATCGTCTTGTTGTCTGAATCTGCTTACCCAATTAGCAATCAGAAAAACAAATCAATTTTTTTTCCAAATAGAGGAAAACACATAGCCGCGCATTTTTCACATCGGGTCGCAGGAGTGGCGTTGAATATTCAATACCAAAATAACTAATAAATAATAAGATAATTGCGGCGCTTATGTTTCACTATTAAAATGATAAAAAATTGAAATGAAAAAACAGATTGAAATAGGACACAGAGCCAGAAAGCAACACCCACACAACATGTCAGGAATGATGAAAGATCTCGCAGCCAACCTTACTCCCAGCAATCGTCAAGCCAAGTCCGCAACGAAGTCGCTCGGATCGGATATTCCATTTGCTTCTTACCAATGCGGTTGTGGATTCGGATTCACATGCGCGGGAGAAGGCGGAAGAACGGACATCAAAATCCGTCTACACAAGAAAATTTGCGAAATTGCTCGGACCCAGGAAGAGACCAAGATTGATGACAAAATAATCGTCAGAAACAAATCAGGCGGAGACAGAGACTTTTCAAGCGCAGGGCGGTTGAACCTTGCCGTTATGAAACACGGAGGCGTGTCTTTGGATTTTCAAGCCAGCAAGATCGCAGGAGTTCCCCAGGAATCTTTGGAATCAATCATCAGGAAGGATGTCGCAGCCCGTAAGTAAACACTGCGGTTTATCAGTATATAGGCAGGGCAGGGTAAGTCCCTTTTTTTTTATCAGTATATAGTGTGGTGAGGTGGTGAGGTGGTGATGCTTTTTAGGTTGATTTCAAAATGGAAAATCTCCTAACTTTCCTAACAACCTAACAAATGACTCGCAACACGCGAAAACAAAGAGCATTATGCTCTCACCTTTTATGTGGCGCTAAAACCCAAATAATCCACTTTTTTCCGTTCTATCAGCATATATCTAACCATCTAACAAATTTGTTAGGAGTGTTAGGAGATTCTCATTTTCAAATGAACCCAAAAAAGCGTCGCCACTCGCCACGTCGCCACACGTATATACTGATAATCCAACGTCGCCACCATGAAATTATTATCTCTTGAGTATTCAAAGATGCCATTACAAGAAATTACTTATGACACCGATTTAGAAATCTTACTGAAAGAGAACGCTGAAGAGTGCGAGAGTCTGTCTTTATTACACCGGCTTTCGTATGAAAAATACAACACATATTCCAACGTAATCAATGTGCCTGTGATTATCTTATCCAGTGCGATCGGGTTTGCGACCGGAATTGAAATCGGCTATGACAAGATGAATATCATTCTCGGTGTTGCCTCCATTTTCGTTGGAATCATCAAAAGCGTAGACTCCTATTTTGGACTCCCAAAACGCGCCGAAGCGCACCGGATCTGTTCGCTTCAATACGCGCAAATGAATAAGCGAATTGCGGTTGAATTGTCTTTGAAGAGGGAACAACGCCAGAATCCGAAAGACATGCTTGGATTAATCAAAACGGATATGAAAAATCTCGCCGACATTGCGCCGCTTATTGACGACGACATCATAACAAAGTTCAAAAACGCCTACTGCGACAACGAGGGGCATTTTGCGACACACACCGCCAACATCACAAACGGATTGACGCCGATTGTCATCAATGGATCAAAAAAAACCCCCGCGATTTTCCCCGAAAATGATGAACCTATTAACAATGTTGTTTCTCTGAATGTCGTAGATGTTCCTCTGCCCGATGAAAATGAACCCGAACAACTCACTCCTCGTGGTGGTGATGGTGCCATGTGTTAGAATCTACGCGAAAAGACCTAACAAATGAATAAATGGGGTGTTTCTATATACTGATAATGCGGTCATCGTAAGCGAAAAAAAGAGGACTTACCCGCCTCGCAACAGCACATTCAATCACATCATCACAAACTTACCTGATTTGTAATAATGTCGTGTTTTTTTCACTCTTCCGGTTTATCAGCGCATACGGCTTCCGCTCCTCCAGCCACCACCTGAAACCGCTGGATCGCTCCTTCCGCGTTGATTTCTGGCACGGGAGGGCAATCCGCGATGACAAATGATGTGAAGACACGCGGCTTTTGATTTTTCCTCAATCTGGTCTTCTTCTGATTCAGAAAGAGCGTCGCATTCTCTTCGCAACAGACTTTGTTTTTTTCCTCACACCTCGCCAGTTTCGCCTTGAGTTCCTCGTTCTCCTTCGTGAGTTCCCTCACGCTCTTAAACTCTTTGATGAGAATGTTGGCTGGAATGAAGTCGGGATCAATTTTTTCTTCACGACAAATGTCCTTCACGCGAGCCCAGATGAAATCGTTCACGTCGGCATAGGAGCAGATGACACATTCAGTCGGCACCAACTCGCACTCTTCAATTTGTCTGTTAAATTCCGCCAGTTCCTTCTCGGCGTTGGAAAGATCATCTTCAAGTGCTTCAATTTCTTCAGCATTCCCAGCCAGTTCCGCCTTGAGGGCGGCAAATTCGCTGTGATTGTAATTAGCGTCTCGTTCCATTTCCAAATATCCCTTGTGTAGGTCCTCGTTCTCCTTCTTGAGTTCCTCCAGTTTCTCCAGATTCTCCAAGTGTTCCATGAGTGCGCCATCCCGTATCCCGAGAACGTGTGGGAATGTGTGAACTGAATCGCAATCATCGTTTCCGCATTTGCGTCCGGCACCGAGATTGAATTTGTCTCCGTATTTCGCCTTCAATTTCCCCTCAACAACTCTCATGTTGAACCTTGTTTCTTCTCTTGGGATGTTGCGGCAGATGAACTCAACCATGATTCCTGTGTCGTGTTGCTCTCCATCTGTGATGGAGATGATCTTGGATTTCTGGCATTCACAATCCAGAACCTTCCACGCGAACGCGACGCTTCCGTTGTGTTCCCAGCCTTCGGGTTCGCACGCCTTCTTGATTTCACCTACGAGAAACGTCTTCCATTCCATAAATTCCTGCGTTTCACATCCTTCAAATGTCTTTTCCATTCCGTTCATGTGAATCATCACACACGCGAAGCATTTATTCAACAATGCTTGCGCCTCCTCTGGAGTTGGATTCATTTTGATTCCCGGAGTATTCATCTGGGATAGAGTCTTCTTCTGCTGATTCTGCTTTGCTCCGGGCATTTTGATCTTGTTGTTGCTTTGATTGCTGTGTTCCAATTAATGGACTTAACTTCCTTCAATTTTCCGGCGCCGAAAAATGAATCAATTTTATTTTAAATCAAAAATAAAAAATGGAGCGGACCACTGCTCCCTTGTTTATCTAATTGTAATCATCAAGTGGATTGTTCTTGTTCCACTCGGCGAATTCAAACTGATCCATCTCGTCGTTGGAATCCTCCTCCTCTTCTTCTTCCACAATTGTCGCACTGACGACATCCGGATTTTGGTTGACAACAGCGACTGCGTCGGGCAGGCTGTCGCATGTCGGCAGATCATCAAATGATTCCCACTGGTTGGTTCCTTCGGGGATGATACGATTTCGGTGTTCTTGCTTGGTTTGGTTGATGGGGATCGGACGTTTTTGGAGAACGGCACGGGCGCAGTAGTAGAGTTTCAAATCCGCAAGGAAATTGTCCCAATCTTTTCCGCCCTTCTTGTAAAGTTTGTCAATCTTCTTACCTGTTGGGTCTCTGTATCTGACAATGTTTCGGAGTCCCCCCACAAAACATGCCTTCGCTGATTCTGGATCCGCAATAAATCCACGAATCGTGTCTTCAACTTCGTCGTTGGTCGTCGCAACGGCGACACCTTTGATGTCTTCAAAATCGGAGACGATGAATATATGACCGCTAATCGTAGCGACCTCTGCTTCAACTTGTGCGGCGTCAGCAAAACGCCTTTGTTCGGCAGCAGAAAGGCTGCTGTAATTCTCGGGGCGGCAATCAAAATCAAGGATGGCGGTTGACATGGCTTATCAGTATATACGATGTTGGCTTTAAGTCTATATACCATATACTGATATTATTTTGTTTCAATTTTATTTCTAAATAATCTAAAAATCAAAAATCATTAATCGGAATCGGAATTGGACCACTCCTCCTCCGATGAATCTTCGTGCCATTTTTTGCCACCTGATTTGCGCGACTTCTTTTTCTCATCGTCGGAATCGCCGTCTTCTGCGAGCAGCCACAAATTGCGTTCCGTCATTGCGAGTTGTGGGTAGTTCTTGAATATACAACACCACCGGCTTTTGAGTTTTTTAATTGCCTTGATTTCATGATTATCAAAACCGACATACTCTTTGAGAAGATAATTGATGCCCTTCATAGAACCGGAATGGGGGAAGTAAACGATCTCGTGGGCTTCATTGAGAACACGGCGCGTGTCTTTGCCGGCGGTTGGCAAGTGATTTGTAATAATACAATATGTCTTGAAATGCCTGCCGACCTCCAGGACAGAATTCAGAGTCGCAATTACGGCTTCGCGAATCTTCTTATCGCTAATGACATCAATATCATCAAAAATGACGAGTGCGTTCTCAAAATCGGCGCTGGTGAGTTTGTCTGTGATTAGGGCTGCGGACAATTTGATTCGCTTGACGCCATGCTTATCCAGAACCTCATCCTCACTCAATGCCGAAAATAGGAAGATGTCGGCGCTTTTGAATTTCTTTTTGAATTCCTTGATGTAGTTGGAGGTGAATGTAGACTTGCCTGAACCGGATGGACCGGTAATGTAAATAATCTCGCGCTCCTTTGTTGTGTTTGGAACCAACTGGAATTTGGAACCGGCTGGTAATTCAATGTGCTTATAAGTGCGCTTCTGTCCCTCTTCCTCTGCGGGTGCGACGCTCACAAGTTTCCCGCCCAATTGCCCGCCTTCTATTTTTGCTAATGGTCGCCCAATCTTCTCAAAATTAATAGTGGAACTCATCTTATATATTATTAATAATATAATTATACACAGAAAAAATCTAATTCATTTTGGCGGCAAAACTGATTTGTGAGTTTTGAGCCATTCTTGCGTCTCTGCCTCTATTTCCTTATCCAACTTTGCGGTCAGACTCTTTATTTGGGACAGCGTGTTTATCTTCACGCCCAATTGATTTCCTAAATCATTGAGATTCACTCGGATCTTCTTCTCAAGGTCGCGGTCGTCTGGTCGGTGCTCGGCGAGCAACAGAATCGCCTTTAGATTGCTGGAAGCCTTGTATTTCGCACCGGTGCTGCTGTTGAATAACTGCGACAATTCAACCAGTTTTTCTTTCTGCCCTTTGAGACGATAAATGGAATACATGCGTTTCAGTGATTTATAGACTTTGCCCTCGGAGTGATAATGATGGTAGTCGTCTTTGATTTTGCCGACGAGATCTGTGATAGGCGGCATACCGCTAAATGAATAGATGATGGATAGTTCTGTTAGTTCATTTGTTTCGCGGACAAAAACGACATAGTCAATCTTGATAAAATCTAATCCGGCTGGATCGCCGACCGCTTTTGTAAACTGCTGTTCGGAGAACCATGGTTCATAGAACTTCTGTTTTGCGCCGTCTTTGCGCTGGACTTTTAGTTCAATGAACGTCATCTCATTCGTCTCTTGTGCGCGGCGCAGAATGCGTTCCATCTCGGCAAACATCTTCTTTACATCCCGATCGCCCTTGATGCTGGAAAAGAAATCAAAATCGGAGGGGTATTTCTGAACCGCCTGCGATCCAGTTCCCAATAATTCAATCTCATTATTTTCCCACTTCAAAGCGTTTGTAAAAATGCGAAGTTCACTTCCTAACTTTTTCTTTTCTGTAATATCCATATTTGTATAATAACTATGGATATTATAATTCAGCGATTTATTCGCTTTATTTGTCCGGCATCTTATAAGAGACCTTCTTCATCTTGCCTGTATTCACCTTGTAGTTCTCATTGCGGACACGGAAGGGGTTGGGATTCTCATCCAAGTCAACCGGCTTCTCTTCCTCCTCCTCGTGTGCCTGTTGTGTATGCTCGTTCTCCTCCTCGTGATTGCCGTAAGCAAAGTCGTTTGAGTCGTCGTATCCGTCAGAAACGGGCTTGTAGTGGTAATCGCGATCGTTGGCGAAGGGATTCACCATTCCACCAGCGAGACGGCGTTTGAGAGAACCATAACCGCCTTCCATGCCAAAGACATCATTATCGCCATCCACACCATATCCGAAGAACTCCTTCTCACCGGCAGGCTGAACGACGTATTCTTTGGGAAGGTAAACACCACCGGACACACGATGCCCGACTTCACCCGCCCTACGGAGAACCTGATAAGCGCCAATTTCAGCATCGGGATTCACCATACCGAGACCACCATTGGCATTGTATATTTGGCGGTCCTGGCGCACATAACGCCCACCTGCGCGCTCTTCCTCCTGTTCCCACGCGAACTTGGGGCGATGCTGCGATCCATATCCCATTGATACAGGGGGTGCGGCGGAATTGAGCGCTTTTGCGGGGACGAAATCCAGTTCACGACCGGAGCGACCGCGCATGTTTTGGTGGGAACGGAGACGACCGCCGGACATACCCAGACCGACATAATCGCCATCGGGACGATTATCCGTGCGCGCTGCTGCCCTCTTCGCAGAATTAATCGCCGCCATCATAGGCAAAAACACATCCATACGCACCAAAGACTTATCGTCATTTTGCGACGCCATGATAGTATCAAAAGCATTGCGATTATCTCTCTCCAGAATATCCAGAGCAGAATTAGCGTCCGCTTGCGATTGTGAATCCAACAGACTACCCTTTTGCTCCTCTGCTCTCAAAATGGCGGAGATGATTGCGCGGGCTTCGGCACTATTATTCTGCGCAATATTGAAACTATCATAATTTGGCGCTGCCTGTTGCGCTGGTCCTGCTTGACCGGGTTGCGCTGGTGCTGCGGGTGTCTTTGGCTTCTTGCCTGGTTTCTTCTTTGGAATAGTGGAATTATACCTGCCGATCGCCTGCTTGATTTGCTTGATAGTGCTTGCCCGTTTATTAAAATCTGCTGCCAATTGTCGCTCTATATTAAAAAGAGGACGCCATCTTGAGCCTTCAGCACCACTATCGGCATCAGGCAATCTTTCATCTGTCGGGAATCCTGAATTAGCGACAAATGCCAAAACAGCCGTGTCTATTTCATCAGCGGTCGCAATGGGTAATGCGGGAGCGCCTCCAGGTTGGGGAGCGTCTCCAGGTTGGGGAGCAGGCTGGGGACGAGGTGATTGAGGAGCGTCGCCCGGTGGTGCGAGAACACCGCGAGATATGACCCAGTCATTATACACCTGAATCCGTGGAAGAACACTATCATACAAATCCATTAAAGGTCGTGGATTACCCGCCTGTATCTGCTGCTCTGTCTCCTCAACCGCAGCCATACTTACAGGAGCACCGAGTAGCATTCCCATCCCGATATAGTTTCCCATAAGTGATAATGCCTCTTGAACCTCTAATGTTCCTGCCCGAAGATCTTGGTCCAGTTGATTCGCATCTCTTATTGGAAAAACTCTATCCGTCGTGCGTGTCCGTCGCTGAAGGTTTGCGTATGATGCCTGTTCTTGTGGAGACAGAGATGGATCGCCTCTTGGATCGTAAGGATTTTGTGCTGCGATTTCTGCTGCTTGTGCCAGTGCTGCGCGCTGGTTTCCTTCTGTTATTTGTTGCGCCAAATTGACTTGCGTTTGTGCTTGTTGAGACGCCAAAGAGGGAATAATGGGACCCGGTGGGGGAGGGTTGGCTGAAAAGGTGGCGTTTACATTATTATCGCGGGAATACTCGGCAACATCTTTGGGACCAATGGGTCGGAAAATGCCGTCCTGGATATTATCGGCGGCAACATTAAGAAGTGAATACATGTCGCGCAACTCTTTACGAGCAAGGTCATACACTTTACCCTGCCGAGTGTCGGGCTGTTGTGCGCGTCCTCTTTCAGGTGCCGGTAAGGTCTCAAACAGCGATGGATATTGTTGAGACAATTGACGCATCTGGTCTATGAGGGGCTGGAAGTAGGCAGCATACATCCTGTCGCGGACACGATTGTCAAGTTGAATATCCTTGAAGAAGAGGGCAACATACGCCACCATCTCATTATACGCTTGGACTAATTCTGCTTTGGATGTCATCATTGTAAGCAAACCGGCTTGCTTCGTTGTGCCTTTCAGTTGATTCAGATCGGTAAACGGGGATGCTTGGAGTTGTGAGAACAGATCCGCCTTCTGCCCGAGAATCTGCTGTAGTTTGGAAATGTAGGTTTGGAGTTTGAATGCTGCTCCTGCGTCTTTCGCGTCAATGGGTTTGATGCTCTCGCTTTCGCTCTGGACTTGGCGCTTTGACATATCAAACACGCGCTGCTGCTGGTTGCGGTTGTAGTTCTTGACATCATTCATCTCGCGGACACGAACTGAATTTGGAACCTTGTTGGGCGCTGCGCGGTTCGCAAGGAATCGGCGCATGTCGCCTTTCGCACCACCAACACCAACACCGCCGGATTGTCCGTTTCCAAATAACCAGTTAAATCCGGATGAGAGCGCGTTGCTCGCGAGACCGCCCAATTCCTGTCCCATGTCGCTTTTCGCAAACTTTTTAGCAGCCCAACCCAAACTATCCGCTCCGGCTTTGGCAAGCATCTTTTTCTGTTCTTCGGTCAAATCGCCGCCTTTCATCTTTTTCACCATAGTATTTATGCTTTATAATAATTCAAGAGATAAAATTATTATAAAATTGTCGCTAAAGATTCCGCTATTTATAAAAATGCCAACAAGGGGGCGAGGTTTGAAGCCACGCCACCCAGATCGCTCCAAAAATCGCCTCCAGACATTCCTTTTCCTCTGCGTCTACGTCCGCCTGACTGACCGCCACCACTGCCTACATTAGATTTACCGGCAGTGTCAGCCATGTTGCCGTATGAATAACGGGGCTGACCGACTTCGGCGCTGACGGCTGGCTCCATAATACCGCCACCACTCAACCCGCGACCCTTCTTGCGGATGCTCGCCATATACGCTTTTGCTTCAGCACTACCCTTGACGAGACGAGCAGGACGCTTTCCGCCAGATGTTCCACATCCATATTTCATATCTTCGTCATCGCCACCACTCATACCATTTCCAACCATGGATGTTCCATACATTTCCTCTTTCAGTTTGAGTTTATGAGAAGCACCGCCGCTCATTCCCATACCTGCGAATATGTCGCCCATAGCGTCAGCCATAGCCATATTGCCATCATAAGAGAGTGCGCCACCAGACATACCGCAACCAACTTGTCTGTCAAGAACGGAGTTCGCTAATCCAGAATCACTGCCACCCGACATGCCCCGACCCTGTGCGGCGGCATGGTGTTTCTTGAACTGCTTCATTATAGCATAGTCGGCAAGTGCCTTCTTCATAAGCATAAGTTTTTCATCATTGGGAACGTCGGAGGGTTTGCGTCCACCTAAAAATGCTTCAGCGAGAGGCGTGCTGCCGGACATAAGAGAGAGTTCGCTGGAAATACCATCATTTCCGCCTGACTGACCTGCGCCCAAAAAGGGGGCAACCGCGCCTACAACCTGTGAGATTGGTTTAACAACCGACATGAAACCATCACCCAGATCGCTCCAAAAATCGCCTCCAGACATACCGCCACCATTCAGAGTGCGATCGTCAAGGATGCCTCGTAGTTGTTGTTTCAAAGGAACGGCACCACCTGAAGCGCCTCCGCCCGCCATTGAGAGTGGTCGGTTGTCCTTAAATCCAGATGGGAATCCGTCAGTCCCACCACGACCCTCTAATACCTGCGTGGTGCGTCCGAGAAGTTCTGGCATTCCGTAAACACCGGCGCCATTGCCTTTCTTTTTGCGAATGCTCGCCATATATGCTTTTGCTTCAGCGCTGCCTTTGACAAGATGGGGGCGCTTTCCGCCCGATTGACCTGCGCCAGACATTCCGCTTCCATTCGCTTTTTGCCTTCCAGGCACAACGGAAAACTGACCCGACGGGGAAGCCATATCCGCCAATTCAGCACCACGCCTGACACCGCCTGAATAGCCCATTCCTTTCGCAACATCGCTAAATGGGCGACCCATCATATCTGCGCCGCCGGACATACCGCCTCCCTGATGGGTTGGACCCATGTTATACTGGAGGGTGTCATTCTTGATGTTCGCATAATCGTAAAGGCGCTGCGACCTCGCCAAATCACGATTGTAAGTAGTATCGTAGGAAGTCATCTATATTGCTTTATAATAATTCAAGAGATAAAATTATTATAAAATTGTCGCTAAATGAATCGCAATGTTTTTTACATACAAGTCAAATGCTTCTTTACACGTCCACCGGACATACCGCCGCCGGAAGTGCCGCCACCAGAAGTGCC
>Ga0209296_1000561_pt1 | contig 32366 bp, 35 predicted proteins | sample S_130206_EF_Meta_FD_187319 | JGI IMG/M metagenome (GOLD analysis project Ga0209296, IMG submission 187319) | Freshwater microbial communities from Lake Simoncouche, Canada to study carbon cycling - S_130206_EF_MetaG (SPAdes) (version 2) | ecosystem: Environmental > Aquatic > Freshwater > Lake ... | reverse complement strand
ATCAACTTGACCAATGGTTCGTACATAACCCCGCCGAACTTTTCCAACGATCGCCAGAACCAGCCGTCATCAATATTGCGAATCCTTACGTTCTCAATCCCCACTTGGCCTGTGCAGCATTCGAGCTTCCGCTCACTGATGCTGATGAAACGTGGTGGCCAGAGGTTCTCGACGACGCAATTCGCGATCTCGTACACGATGACGTGCTCAAGATCCGCCAACCAACGGAACGAGCCGATCTCGGCGCTGTGTGGGCAGGTCGTGGACGGCCTGCGAACGGCGTCGGCCTGCGCAGTGCAAACGCTAACGAGTTCCGCATTGCCACTACCGATGGTTCAATCATCGGAACCGTCGATGGTTCACGCGCCTTTCGGCTTGTCCACCCTGGTTCGATCTATTTGCATCAGGGGACAGCGTGGAGGGTCACCGAACTCGACATCGACGATCATGTGGCGATCGTCGAACCACACGACGGCGGCGAGTACACCCAGCCCCGAGCGGTGACCGATATCCGCATCCTCACCACCGATGCCGAACGACCAATCGGCGCAGCCGACCTCTTCCTCGGCACCGTTGAGGTCGAAACCACGGTGATCGGTTACCGAAGATTCGACACGTTCACTCGAGAACAACTCGGAACACACGACCTTCTGCTGCCATCCTCTCGGCTGGTCACTCGTGGGTTCTGGTATGTCATCGGCGATCATGTGACCAGCGCAGCGGGTCTCGGCCCAGCGGAACTTCCTGGTGCCCTTCATGCCGCCGAACACGCTGGAATTGGCATCCTGCCTCTCTTCGCAATTTGTGATCGGTGGGATGTCGGTGGCGTCTCAACGCCGCACCTTCCCGAAACTGGAGCCGCAACCATCGTCATCCACGATGCATTTCCCGGCGGCGCGGGAGTAGCGGAACTCGGATTCGCAGCGGCTGACCGACACCTTCCCGCCACACTCGAGGTGATTGAATCGTGTGCCTGCGAAAGCGGTTGCCCGTCATGCATTCAGTCGCCGAAATGTGGCAACGGCAATGAGCCTCTTGATAAAGCAGCGGCCATTTCGTTATTGCAGGCCGTGCTTTCCCGCTGATTCCACCCGCATAACAACAGTCGCATGCAGATCGATATCGGGAACAAGCGCTCCGATGATGGGGGTGTCGGTGACACTGCGGTACGAAATCACAACTTGAATAGTTTCACCGCCCTCGAGCATCGTGACCTCGCCCGAGATCTGACTCGAACGCAATTCCCCTGCGCGCTTCGCGGCGGCGATTGCAGCGCCGAAACGATCCGAATCATCGACTGCCGCTGCTCTTGCGCCTTCCCGCGCTGCGTGCGACACAAGGACTTGATCGCGCACAACAAACCCCGCCTGCACGATGAACAGCACAGCAAGGACGACGAGGGGGAGAATCAACGCGAATTCAACTGTGGATTGTCCGTGATCCCCCCACCTCGTCTTCTTCACTTGACCTTGCCGATCACGCCGCCAAGAACAGCATCGAACAGCGCGCCGATCGCTCCCGACTGTGTCGCCCAGCCAAGAAGCAACAGCGCAATTCCCGCAGCCCCTAGAAGAACCAGCGCATATTCAGCGGTGGTCTGACCACGCTCGCCGCGAAAACGGGTACGAAAACGGGTACGAAAACGATTCATCGAAACTCCTTCGTTGTAGTGAGAAAAACCTGGAAGGGGGAAGATTCGATTCACCAATGCAAAGAACCGAGCGAGGACACCACAAGCGGAACAATGGCCAAGAGCCCAAAAGCAGGCAGGATGCACATCACAAGAGGGAACAGCAATTGAACGGGAAGTCGCCGGGCGTTGGTTTCCGCCCAGCGCCGACGTTGTAACCGGGCATCGGTCGCAACTCGATCGAGTGCTGGACCAATCGCCACGCCGTCGAAGGCTGCGGAGCGAAGCGCTGCCGCTAAAGGTCGGACTGACTCCCCGAGTTCGTCAAACACATCAAGTGCATCGCCCAGTCGTTGACCGAGCGATACTCGTCGGCGCACCTCGCCGAGTGTCGAAGCGAAGACTTCTGGGGCTCGCGGCTCGACGACTTCGACCAGCTGATGTACCGAAAGTCCGGCTCCCACAGCAAGGCGGAAGAGGTCGACGAGCTCAGGAGCACTTTGTCGACGAGCAGTATCGATGGCCAGTGACGCTGATCGATGTCGAACCAGCGGAACCAGTGCTGCCCCGACCGCCAACGCGCAACCAACCCAGGGGCCAACGAGGATCATCGGTGACGACCAATCAAGCGCGACATCCACAACGCTCCCAGCACATCAAGACCTAATCCCAGCCCGATGCACGTCCATCCGATTGGCCGACCCACCAGCACGTCGAGAATTCGGTGATCGATCATCGCCATCGCAACGGCGAAAACCACTGGGGCCACGACAAGTACAACTGCAGAGGCCCTTGACTGCGAAGAAAGGGCAGCTACTTCGCGTTCGAGGGCAACGCGATCGCGCAAGGAAGCAGCGACTCCATCAAGGACACGAGCCGTTGCCCCACCCGAACTTGACGCCAACTCGAGCGCCGTCGCGGTGAGTTTGCGGTTCGGGAGTTCGTCCTCGGCTCCCCAGCCAGAGACCGCCTTGTGCAACGAATGTCCTTGATCTAATTCCGCAGCCACGCGTGCAAAAACTGCGTCGTCGGCGCCGACTCCCCGAAGGGCGAGAGAGAGGGTTGCCCCTGAGCGCAACTGTCGAACAACTCGCTCAAGCGAGTCGGGAATGCGCATCTCTAGTCGTCGTCGAACTCGTTGTTCTGCAGCAGTTCGAAGTGGTTTGAGTAAACGAAGCTTTGAAAGGCGGGGAATCGATTCACGCAAGACACGCACCAAAACTGAGTCGCTGCGAGTGAGCATCTCCGACGTAAACCGATGGTGAACCCGCCGCGCCGCCATCATCTCGGGTGTCATGACGATCACCGTCATCGTCGAAACAACCGCGATGACAGTGACCGCTACAACCACAACCAATCGCAGGCTCATGACTCGACCCAGGACAAGAGCGGTGGACTGAGATGACTGGCCCGGCGCGGTCGAGTAGGCAGTGCGACCAGTTCGCCCGAAGGCCCTGTCAATGAGTTTGCAGAGATAACGCTGCCGGTTTCACCATCGGGTATGGGTTCAGCCATGGAGACAACACGCCGAGATCCATCTGGTTGGCGAGCAACGTGAACAATGAGATCGACCGCAGCACGTAGTTGTTCTCGAACCGCCGTTAAAGGCAATACAACATCGCCCATAAGTACAAGTGTTTCAAGCCGTCGAATGGCATCTATTGGAGAATTGGCATGACAGGTTGAAAGCGATCCGTCGTGACCGGTGTTCATGGCCTGCAACATGTCGATTGCTTCACCCGAACGAACTTCACCCACCACGATGCGATCGGGGCGCATGCGTAACGCGTTTCGGACAAGGTCCCGGATAGAAACCTCGCCTGCGCCTTCAGCGTTTGCTGATCGATGTTCAAGTCGCACAACATGGCGTCCGGGGAGACGTAACTCGGCTGCGTCTTCGATCGTGACCACTCGTTCATCTGGCGGGATGAAGACAGCGACCGCATTGAGCAACGTAGTTTTCCCTGCTCCGGCGCCTCCGCTCACGATGATGTTGCATCGCGACTGCACGGCCCACTCCAGCAATTTCGCAACTCCAGGCGAACAAACTTCGGGTAATTGAATGCGTCGCGCGCCGAACCTTCGGATGGTGAGTAGCGGCCCATCGACTGCAAGCGGAGGGACAACGCCGTTCACCCGTGAGCCATCAGGAAGTCGGGCATCGACCAACGGCGAGGTGCGATCAATGCGTAGACCCAGCGGGGCGACTATGCGCTCGAGTAACGCATAGGTGGTCGAGGTCTCGACAATGACCCCGGTGCACTCAAGTCGGCCGAAACGCTCAATCCAAAGATCGCCCGCTCCATTGACCATGACTTCATCGATGGTCGGATCCGAGAGAAATTGATCGAGAACGCCGAACCCACTCACGCGTGAGTGAACGCGGTGAATGAGATCGGTGACCGTTCCCTCGTCAAGGAGTGGGTCGTGTTCGACAAGAAGTTGCCCAACCGACCCCGCGTCGTGATGCCCATGATCGAGCAACTGCCGATGCATGTGTTCGACCACGGAATCAAGCGTGGAATCGGCAGTGGAGTCAGGCGACGTCACGAAGCGCCCTCCCCAAAGGAGACGGCAGCCGCGCCGCAAGGAGTCCGGCATCGACGGCACGAGCCACTGCGGCATCGACGTCGATCGTGGCGACGACGGGGACTCCGAGCACGTCCTCGACATCGCTCCGGCCTAAGGCCCGTCCCGCTTCCTCGATGAGAACCACCCCGTCGGGACAAAGCGGAAGCGACAATGCCCGGCGGAGCGAGATGAAGCATGGTCGAGTGATCAGGAGCGAGGTCGTTGCCGCCTCGGCAAAGCGACGGCGCACCAGATCCTCTGAATCGCCGTTGCCAGTGATGCGACCGATATCGACGACAACAGGACGCTCGTCAGCGTTCAGTCGTTCCGCACAGATTCTCGCTCGCTCATCATCGCTGAATGCGCGTCGTCCCCGAGGCACGAGTCGGACACCGTCTGCAACTGGTCGCTCGAGTCGTTCGATCGCCGCGACCCCAACCGACTCTGACGCCGCGAACCAGTCCGAGAGGCCCGGACCGTCGGGTTCAGGTATTCCAAAAACCGTGGGTCCATCGCCTTCGAGATCAACAAAAACAGAACCAGCATCACTCTGCTGCCCCATTACAACCGCCAAGGCGACCGACACCACTGTTGTGCCAGATCCACCTTTTGCCGACCAACACGAAAACACCATGCACCCTCCCGTTCACGACATCGAATCAAGGGAAGGAGTGGGCACGGTACGAAGGCATAGCCATCACGTCAAGGGCCTTGCGCGTCAACATCACGGGGTTTCTCCGACCCACCCGTATGCTCAGGGACGTGGAAGCAGCGTTTTTCGATCTCGATAAGACCGTTATTGCGCGTGCTTCAATGATCGCATTCGGACGATCGTTCCGTCAGGCGGGGATGATCAATCGACGAGTGATGGCGCGAGCTGCCTGGAATGGATTGGTCTTTCACACGCTGGGTGCCGACGAAGAACGAATGCGAAAGTTCCGCGAATCTGCGCTGCGCATCACACGAGGTTGGGATCACGATGCTGTTGGCGCCCTCGTTCGTTCCACTCTCACTGACGTCATCGATCCGATTGTCTACGACGAAGCATTGGAATTGATTCAAGAACACCGCGAAGCGGGTCGACTCGTCTTCATCGTTTCCGCATCACCAGAAGAAATTGTCATTCCACTGGCGAACTACCTTGGTGCCGACGGTGCGATCGCCAGCCGAGCACGGATAGATGCAGACGGCAACTACACCGGCGAGGTCGACGTCTACGCCTACGGTCCTTATAAAGCGGAAGCCATCTCCGAGGTCGCAGCGTCTCGGGGTATCGATCTCTCGAAAAGCTGGGCCTATTCCGACTCAGCCACTGACGAACCCATGCTCCGTGCAGTTGGTCATCCGGTCGCAGTGAATCCCGACCGAGAACTCACACGAATCGCGATGGCTGAAGATTGGCCAATCCTGTCGTTCACACATCGCGTCCCTTTGCGCGAACGCGTCACACTTCCTCCGCCGGGCCGCGTCGCAACAGGCGCGGTAGTCGCCACCGGGGTGTCCGCCGGACTTTTCCTCGGGTGGTGGATTCTGACCCGGCACTCGATGCCGAGGTCAGCAGGATTCAGGCGTCTTGGAGCTTCTTCACCGCGAATGCGGCGAGGGCGACAACGACGATGAGCACAAGCAGCTTCTTCATGGGTCTCACTCTAGAACGGAGCCTCGGCTCAGTTCCATTGCGATTCCGGTGCACTCAGGATGGCGGCGTAGTTCCCGTTGGCCAACGGTTCACGGCAAGCACCCGGCAGGCATAGGCCCCATCCGGCCGATCGGGAACAATCGCTGTCCAGGTCGTGGTCGCATGCTCAGGCACAGCCAGGACCGAGACAGCACTGGCTGCGAATTCCTCCCCTGAACTTCCGGTCCCACTTCTGCGAAACGACACGTCAATCTCGTAATCGGCCGTCTTCGTTGTCCAGTTCGTCAACGTGCCCGAGGCCTTCACCCCGCCGCTTCCGTCGCTTTCACAGGTGCCCAAATGGATGTCGCGCTGGGGCGGATGCACAGCATCCCGACTGGCCGTGGCAATCCCAGTTTCAACAAACACCTCCTGAAGCACTTTGGCATTGGCGTCTTCATCGGAAATGCCGAACACTCGAATGCCGATAACAACGAGCGCAATGGCTACTACCAACGCCACGATTGCCAACACAGTTCCGACAATGAGAATCGTCACACAACCACGCTGGTCCGTGGCGTCGTCGGTCGCCGAGTTCGGCGGCGGCGGGTTCGGGCCAGGCGTTACCGACGGCGCCGGCGGAACACCGGCTGTTGGGAACTCGGCGTCGGGATCGTCGTCGAAGTGATCAGTCATGGCCGCGGGTTACTCCGCGAAACGATCAGACGGCGAGTAGGTCGCGTGCGCCAGTGTCTGACGACGGGTGACGAAGCTTCGACATTGCGCGAGCTTCGATCTGACGGATTCGCTCACGGGTGAGGTTGAAGTGTTCGCCAACCTCTTCAAGCGTGCGAGGTTCGCCGCGGTCGAGACCGAAACGAAGCTTAAGAATCTCGCGTTCACGCTCGTCGAGAGGTGAAAGCAAACGACTGATCTCTTCGGGGAGCAGCGCAGTGGCAGCAACCTCGAACGGAGATTCGGCCGAACGATCTTCAACAACGTCGCCAAGTTCAGCGTCGCCGTCTTCACGAAGCGGCTCGGAAAGCGAAAGTGGTTCGGCAGCGAAGCGAAGCGCTTCAGTGACTTTGTCTTCCGGCATTTCAACCTCGGCCGAAAGTTCGGCGAGCGTTGCGGGACGACCAAGCTTCAGTTCAAGACGTGCTCGCGCCTTCTGCAAACGAGCGAGCGTGTCGCCAGCGTGAACTGGGAGGCGAATGGTACGACCAGTGTTTGCAATACCGCGAGTGATGGCCTGACGGATCCACCATGTGGCATAGGTCGAAAACTTGAAGCCTTTGCGCCAGTCGAACTTTTCGACGGCATGCATAAGACCAAGGTTGCCTTCTTGAATGAGATCGAGAAGGGGAAGGCCAGAGGCCTGATACTTCTTGGCAATCGAAACAACGAGACGAAGGTTGGATTGCACGAACGTGCGCTCGGCATCGTCGCCCTGCTTTATTGCACGCTTCAGTTCACGCTTGCGAGCAACGGTGAGTGTTTTCGTTGCTTCAACCTCGGCGCGAGCAGCGACGCCGCCCTCGATGGCCTGGGCGAGACGTACTTCGTCGTCCTTGGTGAGCAGGGGGTACTGGCCAATGTCGGTCAGATAGAGACGGACGAGATCTTCTTCGTCGCGTTCAACACGTTCCTTTGCCACTGCCACACCTCAGACTTGGGCCCGGAGAATCGGCCATGGGGGCCGCCGGGGTGTGTCAACGATACCGGTCCGGTCAAGCCCCCCAACCAAGCGAAGCCCAAATGATCGGGAAAGGGCCCTCAGGCCCCAAAAATCTGGCGGATTTGGGTCGTTGCTGCGGCAAGGGCGGCCTTGCTCTGCTTGGCGTGAGCCCGCTCCTCGGCCAGTGCCAGCACGACTTCTCTTGGACCGCTACTCGTCTCGAGGTCGTTGGAGATATCGGTAATTGCGATTCCGAGCAACCGGCGGACCGGGCCATCGGCGGCGGCGGTCGTGCGCTCAAGGTGCTCGATCATGGCCCCACGAATTGCTGGGAGCAGCTCTTCATAGGCCAGAACCATTCGCGAGCCTTGGGAAGACCCCACGAGGTCGGCAACGAGCGCGAACACCTCGCGTTCGGTGTCCGATGGTGTCAAGAACGCGTCCGGTCCTGGTGCGGCAGTCGGCAACATCTCGAACCAACGGCGTGATCGCCACGCACAGTGGTCGGCGGTAGCAACGAGCGCGAGTTTTGCGGTCGGCTCACTGACTTCTGCCGCCCATTCGCCAAGGAGTCCGAACAGCAACTGTTCAACACGGCAATACGACGCCATGCGATCAACTGACTCGCCTGCGGTAAGAAACTCCATGGAAGGAAGGTTAGGCGAACCGCAGCCGCTACTAACGGCGATATCGGTTCACGATAGGTAGGCGACGGTCTTTACCAAACGCTTTCGATGTCACGCGAGGACCGGGCGGTGACTGACGACGCTTGTATTCGGCCAAGTCAACAAGTCCTACGATGCGCTCAACCACAGCTTGATTATGACCAGCAGCGATGATCTCTTCGATCGAATGATCGCCTTCGACATACATCGCGAGAATGGGATCAAGCTCCTCGTAGGGAGGAAGACTTTGATCGTCTCGCTGATCAGGGCGGAGTTCCGCCGATGGTGGCTTCACTAAAACGTTGTCGGGAATGAGATCACGCCCGGCACGGTCGTTGCGATAACGACAAAGTCGATAAACCAAAAGTTTCGAAACGTCTTTAATGACCGCGTAGCCACCCGCGGAATCGCCATACAACGTTGAGTAACCAACCGATGACTCACTCTTGTTGCCCGTATTAAGCAACAGCCAACCAAAAGCGTTCGACAACCCCATCAGCGTCACCGCGCGAAGTCGACTCTGCAGATTTTCCTCGGCCAGGCCAATTGAGTTTCCGTCGTAGGAAGACGCCAGCATCTCCATGAGTGCGATATGCCCCGGCTCTATCGCAATTGTGCGGTACTCCACACCCAGGTTTTCAGCGAGAGCAACTGCATCAGAAATTGAGTGGTCGCTTGAATAACGCGAAGGCATGAGCACGCCATGGACATGGTCGGCACCGACCGCGTCAACGGCAATCGCAGCGACGAGCGCTGAGTCGACACCGCCAGATAATCCAATCACGACGTCAGAGAAACGATTCTTGACCACGAAATCTCGGGTCGCGAGCACAAGCGCTTCCCAAACTTCCGCTTCCTCGCTCAGCGGTTCCGCTACGCCCAACGGCGCAATCGTGGATTGGATTGTCGCCGGTTGAACGTCAGAGAACTCAAGATCAACGACATAAAGATCTTCAACAAACCGTGGGGCACGAGCTAGCACCGAGCCGGCGGGAGACATCACCAATGAATCGCCATCAAAAACCAGTTCGTCCTGACCGCCTACCTGATTGACATAAACGATGGTCGCCGACGCTTCTTTCGCTCGTTCCGCGATAACGGTGGCTCGCTCCTGTGACTTTCCGACACTAAAAGGAGACGCATTGATACTGATCACGAGTTGAGCGTTTTGGCGACCGAGTTCCGCAATAGGGCCGCCAGCAATCCACGCGTCCTCGCAGATCGACACACCGACCGAAACGCCGTTGACGTCAAAGATGTTGAGCGGACCTTCACCAGGAACGAAATAGCGCGCCTCATCGAACACTGAATAGTTTGGAAGTTCGCGCTTTCGATAGTTGCCGATCAGGCTTCCGTCTCGACATACCGCGGCTGCGTTGTACAACGCTGGTCGACTTGCGGAACGAGCACCTGCCGTCTCTTCACCGTGATTGTGAGTGCCGCTTCGAGTTTCTGATCCTTGCTCGACATAGCCAACAATCGCTGTACACGCTCCTGTCGATGCAACGATTCGTTCGAGAGCCCGGCCGACATCAGCCACGAATCCCGAACGAAGAAGAAGGTCCTCAGGCGGATATCCAGTGAGCGCTAACTCTGGGAAGGCGACGACATTGCACCCTGACGCGCTCGCCTGAGCGATCAATTCGATGATTCGCGACGCATTGCCGTCGATGTCGCCGACGACCGTGTTCAGTTGAGCGAGTCCGACGCGCAGGGTGGGCACCCCCGCAGACTACGGGCCACGGCCCGACGCCCTAGCCTCGGTTGTGTGGCAACACCCTTAGGTGCGTCCCCAATCCCAAGCGAACTCGCTGATCTTGCTGATCGAAGCGCCTCTCCTGCCGCGGTCCGCACCTCGCTTACACATCTCATCGAGGGTTCTGCCTCGCTCCTTGATCGCGTTCAAGCAAGTCCGACACTTGCCAACGCTCTAGTCGCCGTTCTCGCAGCGAGCCGCTCCTTGACTCGACTCATCGATGTCCGACCCAGTGATGCCATAGACGTCCTCAGCGACCTTGACCGCCGGCCTATCGACACCGTCACCTCCGCTGACGAACTCGTCGCCTGGCGAAATCTGGAGTTCCTTCGCATTGCGGCCCGCGATCTGGTCGGTCGGGACTCACTCGATGAGGTCGGCGCCGCACTTGCAGCGCTTGGCCGGGATGTTCTTGACCGGGCCTGGAACCTGACCGAGGACGGCGAATGCTCTATCGCTGTGATCGGAATGGGAAAGCTCGGGGGCAACGAACTCAACTACTCAAGCGACATTGACATCTTGTTCGTCGGAGAAGGTGAACGGAAGGCGCTCGACCACCGAGCTCGGGCGATCATGGACATCGCGCGCCGATGTTTTCGCGTCGATGCGAATCTCCGCCCCGAGGGTCGCGACGGTCCGCTTGTTCGTTCTGTTGAGTCCTACGTTTCGTATTGGAATCGTTGGGCCGAACCATGGGAGTTCCAAGCGCTTCTCAAGGCACGACCTGCAGCTGGCGCCGTTGCTATCGGCGACCGATGGTTCGAAGCTGCACAACATTCTCTATGGGAACGGCCATTTGATGCAGAGGCTCTTCGGTCCCTGCGTGCAATGAAAGCTCGGACCGAGGAGGAAGTAGCCAAAACGGGAGTCGGAAACCGCGAACTCAAGCGCGCTCCCGGCGGTATTCGCGACATTGAGTTCACCGTGCAACTGCTTCAACTCGTCCATGGTCACCGCGACGCCGAACTTCGCGGGGCAACAACGCTCACGATGCTCGAGGAATTAGCCAACGCCGGATACATCGACGATAACGATGCTTCGAGGATGTCGGCTGCATATCGAGAACTACGCACCGTCGAACATCGTCTTCAACTCGTTGATGAACAACAAGTTCACACCATTCCTACTGATCCAGTTTCACTCGATCACCTTGCGCGGGTCATGGGTCGTCACGATGAACCTGGCGGCACTGCAGCCGAGCAACTCGAGCGCGAACTACATCTCATTCAAACAACGGTTCGCGGTATTCACGAACGGGTGTATTTCCGTCCTCTCCTCGAAGCGTTTGCAACACGAACGACTGACGAAACGTCAATAAGTCCTGAGGCAACCGAGGTCCGCCTCGCCGCGTTCGGCTTCATCGATGCCCGACGTACAGCTGCTGCGCTTGGCGAACTCACGAGAGGGCTTCGACGTTCAAGCCGGTTGATGCAGCAAATGCTGCCGCTACTTCTCGATTGGCTGTCGTTGTCCCCTGACCCCGATCTTGGACTCCTGCTTATTCGGAACCTACTCACCGGGCCGCGTCAATCACGACAGATCGCTGAGACATTCCGGGAATCGCCAGCCGCGGCTCAATCACTCTGCACAATTGCTGGCACCAGTCGCTTGTTGGGCGACATCATCGGCGCAAATCCCGATCTCGTCGCCCGCCTGCCACTTCCGGAAGAACTTGCTACCAAAGATCGTGCAGGGCTCATTGCAACCGCTACTGCATCGGTTGAATTACGAGAAGGAAGTATCGATCAACAGGCCTCGTTGCGAAGATGGCACCAGCGAAACCTTTTGGGAATAGCCGCTCGCGATGTTTTTGCTCACGACAACGTTGAACGGGTCGGCCGTGACCTCACCACTCTTGCCGAAGCAACTCTCGAAGCTGCGCTGGAGAGTCTCGATCCACAAATTCCGTTCGCTGTTCTTGGTGTCGGAAGATTTGGTGGTGCTGAACTCGCCTACGCAAGCGACCTTGATGTGATGTTCGTGCATCGCGGTTCCCGCCCAAGTGACATCGATGAAGCCCGACGCATTGCGAAAGCATTGATGCGCATGGTCGCCGGTTCGACACCAGCGACACGCCTCTATGACATCGATTGCGACCTCCGGCCCGAAGGTAAGAATGGCCCGCTCACGCGGGGCATCGACTCCTACGCCATCTATTGGCGAGAACACGCGCTCACATGGGAACGTCAGGCCATGACCCGAGCTCGGGTCGTCGCTGGCGACCAATCACTCGGTGGCGAACTCCTCGATGAAATCGAGCAATGGGTGTGGGGCGGTGGACTCTCGGCCGAAGGCATCCGGGAGATCCGTCAGATGAAGGCTCGGATTGAAGCCGAGCGCATCCCCATGGGTGAAGATCCCGACTTTCATTTGAAACTCGGTCGCGGTTCTCTCTCCGATATTGAATTCACCGTTCAAATGTTGCAACTTCAGTACGGCGTAAAAGCAACCGGCACAATTGATGGGCTTCGAGCCCTCGCCGAAGGCGATGTGCTTGACACAGATGACGCCGAGATCCTCACCGGGGCCTACGAATTCTGCGAACAAGTGCGCAATAGATGGTTCTTAGTGAACAGTGCGCCTAGTGACTCCATGCCCACCCACCCCGAATCCGCGCTGTGGTTGGCTCGCTCGCTCAACACCGAACCGGGTGCGCTCCGCGAGCACTATCGCCGGGTCACGCGTCGATCCCGAACGGTCGTCGAGAGACTTTTCTACGGGCTGCCTTCAAAGAGTTGAATCCAATCAGTTTGAGGCATGATGGCCTGACAATTCAGGGGGCCACCATGGACGCAGCTGCAATTCGTGCCGAACTCAATCATCCCGTCATCGATGCTGACGGACACATCATCGAATTCATTCCTGCGATTCGCGATCTCATCGCCGCCGACGCGGGAACGGCGCTCGCTGACACGTTTCAGGCAATGAGCACCGCCGGTGCCACGGCCCGACGCGGACTCACCGACGACCAGCGTCGAGCAAACGGTATGAGCCGAACAGGTTGGTGGGCTGTTCCAACACGCAACACCCTCGACCGCGCGACCGCGATGCTTCCCCGCCTTCTGTACAACCGTCTCGATGAAATCGGTATTGATGTCGCGGTGCTCTACCCCACCGTTGGTCTCACCGTGATGGCCACAGACAACCCAGAACTGCGTCGCGTGCTCGCACGCGCGTGTAATCGTTATTACGCCGAGGCTTACGACAAGTACTCCGACCGACTTCTCCCCGTCGGCGTCATCCCCACCTATGACCCCGACGAAGCGATTGCTGAACTCGAGTACGCAACCAAAGAACTCGGCCTGCGCGGATTTCTTTTTGGCGGACTGGTTCTTCGCAATGCTCCAGGGCACGAGGGTGACCGTGCTGCTCGATGGGTCGATGGCCTAGGCCTCGACAGCATGTACGACTACGACCCACTATGGAAGAAGTGCGCAGAACTCAATGTTTCGCCCACATTCCACTCAACCGGCATTGGTTTTGGAAGTCGCGTCTCGCCCACCAACTACGTGGCCAATCACATCGGAAACTTCGCCGCTGGCACCGAGGCCGTCCTGCGCTCGCTTTTCTTCGGTGGCGTGATGTCACGATTCCCCGAACTTCGCTTTGCTTTCCTTGAAGGTGGCGTTGCTTGGGGTTGCAACCTTCTTTCCGACATCTGCGGGCACTTCGAGAAACGCAACCGTGACGACATCGAGCACTACAACCCAACTCATCTCGACCGGTCTTTACTCGAATCGCTCATTGCCGAACACGGTGACGAGCTCTTTACCGATCGCGCTGATCGCCTTGATGAAACTTTGTCGTTTCTTTCTGATCCCAATGAAGAACCGAACACCATCGACGAGTGGGAAAAGAGCGGCATCACATCGAAGGCCGACATCATAAAAATCTTCACTGATCAGTGCTTCTTTGGTTGCGAGGCCGACGACCCCATGAATGCGCTCGCCTTCAACGACGCCATCAATCCTGACGGTTCACGACTTCGCGCGATGTTCGCATCCGACATCGGCCACTGGGATGTCCCCGACTTCACTGGTGTACTTCCTGAAGCATGGGAGTTAATCGAAGACGATCTCGTGACTCGAGATCAGTTCAGCGATTTCATGTTTGGAAATGTTGCCCGACTTTTCACCGGGACGAATCCACACTTCTTCGATGGAACTGCAGTGGAAACTCAGGTGCGTCAACTACTTGCCGACGAGGCGTAGCTACCAGCGATTCCAACGAATCGTGTGGGCCGATGCTTCACGGGCCCCTGGTTTAAATTCCGTTCCAACCGTGTAGGCAACCGGAAACATCCCTGCTTGCGTGACATCAGTAAATGGAACCCCCAACAACTCGGCCATCTCGCGTTCGCGCTCAAGGTGCACGGTTGTCCAACAACTCCCTAACGCGCGACTGCGCAATGCCAGCATGAAACTCCACACGGCAGGCAGCACCGACCCCCACATTGTTGCTTGCGTGAACATCGATGCTCCTTCAGGACGACCATCGACCGTGGCAACAACAAGCACGGGCACTTCGTGGAGATGCTGATTGAGCCATGAAACTGATTCCATGATCTCGGGTTGGCGTTCTCCCGGTGGCCGAAGTGGTGTCGCAGAATTCGCGGCTGCAGCACCGAGATCAGCGGCCCCGCCTCGCCAAATATCTGCCATCGCAGCACGCGTCGATGCATCGTCAACAACAACCCAGTTCCAAGTTTGGCGATTCGATCCGTTCGGTGCCTGCAACGCAATACGCAAGCATTCTTCGACAACGGTTCGATCGACAGGTCGCTCAAGGTCAAGCCGTTTACGCACTGCGCGAGTTGTGGTGAGCAGTGCGTCGGCGCTCAGATCAAGTTGCTCCATGCGCGCACCCTAGTGACGATGGCTGTCCGACGCGCGTCGAACATCATTCACACGCAACGCCGTCTTTGTCTCCATCGAGTGCAGTTCGGTAGCCAGGCTGGCCGACATGTATGGGTGCAGCACCAGCGGCTCGCGCTGCAGTGCAATTCGCGTAGTACGCGTCTGCTCCCGTCGAGGGTGCACCTGGGGCAGGCAGGACTGCCGGCGGAGCCGATTCGCCGCCAGTGGCAGACCCTGAAGGCGCTGCGCCTGTCGGGGACGTGAACGCCGTGCTGCCTAACGGCCAGACCGGACCAGCGATTCCACAGGTGTCAAGCATCTGACCGAGAGCATCACGCTCTGGCGTGGTGACGCTAAGTCCCCAAGAACTTTTCACTTGCACCCAACCTTCGGCATACGCACACCACGAGTCCTGGTTCGCAGGACGCCATTCATTCGGAGGATCAGAGCCCTTCGAACGATTCGATGATGCGGAGGCCACAACAAGTTCGGCAGGGTTGTTCGCAAAAGCGCGTCGACGTTCGGTACTCCATGCCCAGCCACCGGAGCGGAACGCGTTCTCGAGCGGGACGAGATGGTCAACGTCGAAGTCACTCGGATTGTTTGATGCCACTCCGTCGTAGGGCGACACCCACGAACCAATAACAACCTTGCAGGTACCCGATCGATTCACAGTGACGGCAACTACTGACCAAACCGCAAGAGCGTCTTGTCGCGCGTCGCAACCGTTGCCGTCGATGTCGGCCCAGTGCGGCCACTCTTCGCGGTGGTAGGTGCCTTGCGGGCTTTGCCGGTCATCAACCGCAAGAACCGACAGCCGATCACGAGTGGACTGAGAGGTTGCTGCGGTGGTCGGGGCAACAGGAACCACCGCTGGAACCACCGCGGTTGTTGTGCTTGAACCTGTCGCATCGGAACTCTGGCCTGAAGCAACAGGGCTTCCCGAACGCGATTTGGAAGTAGTCGATGATTTCTCGCAGCCCGCGACAAAAACAACAAGTGCAACGAGGCAAACGCCGAGGAAAGGGCCGATCCGCCGATCGGAATGTGTGGACATCACCCAACACCGTACCGAGTAAACACACGCGAAGAGGACCGGCCCAGTAGACCGGTCCTCATTCGATTCATGCAGTGAAACTTTGGCTCAGATGTCGTAGTACATCGAGAACTCGTAGGGATGCGGGCGCAAACGGATCGCATCCACCTCGTTCTTACGCTTGTACTCGACCCACGTTTCGATGAGATCGTCGGTGAACACACCGCCGGCCTTGAGGAACGCGTTGTCGGCTTCGAGGGCATCGAGTGCTGCTTCGAGCGTGGCTGGAACCTGGGGAACCAGTGCCAGTTCTGACGCCGGAAGGTCGTAGAGGTCCTTGTCGACCGGTGCGGGCGGTTCGATGCGGTTCTGAATGCCGTCGAGACCAGCAAGCATCATCGCCGAGAAGGCGAGGTACGGGTTGCTGGTGGAGTCGGGGCAACGGAACTCGATGCGCTTGGCCTTCGGGCTTTGCGAAGCGAGCGGGATACGAATCGAGGCGGAACGGTTGCGCTGGCTGTAAACGAGGTTCACAGGAGCTTCGTAACCCGGCACCAAACGCTTGAACGAGTTGGTCGTGGGGTTGGTGAAGGCGATGACCGCTCCGGCGTGGGCGAGAAGTCCACCGATATACCAGCGAGCCATGTCGGAAAGTCCGGCGTAACCAGCTTCGTCGTAGAACAGCGGCTCTCCACCGCTCCAAAGCGACTGATGCGTGTGCATGCCCGAGCCGTTGTCTTGGAAGATCGGCTTCGGCATGAAGGTGAGCGACTTGCCGGCCTGCCATGCAACGTTCTTCAAGACGTACTTGAAGGTCATGAGCTGATCAGCCATCTTCAAAAGGGTGTTGAACTTGATGCCGATTTCGCCCTGACCACCAGAGGCAACCTCGTGGTGATGAAGTTCGGTCTCAATACCAACGCCATGAAGGGCGAGGGTCATGTCACCGCGAAGATCTTGGTAGTGATCCATCGGCGGCACAGGGAAGTAGCCCTGCTTGGTGCGCGGCTTGTAACCAAGGTTCGGACCTTCGTCAGTGCCGGAGTTCCATTCACCTTCAATGGAGTCGACCATGTAGAACGAGCCATTGGGCTGCGTGTCGAAACGAACGTCATCGAACACGAAGAACTCGGCTTCGGGACCAAAGAACGCCGTGTCGGCAATGCCAGTGGTCTTGAGATACGCCTCGGCCTTGGTTGCGACATAACGCGGATCACGCGAGTAGCTCTCGTGCGTTACCGGATCGGCTACGTAACAATGAATAACCGCGGTCTTGTGCTTCATGAACGGATCCATGTACACGGTGTTCGGATCGGTGATGAGCACCATGTCCGATTCTTGGATCTCCTGGAAACCACGAACCGATGAGCCATCGAAACCGTGGCCTTCGGTGAAGTGATCCTCACTCAGAACGTGAGCCGGAATGGTCACGTGCTGCATGATGCCGGGCAGGTCCGAGAAGCGGAGGTCGACGAACTCGCAGCCTTCGTCCTTCACCAGCTTCAGTACTTCTTCGGGAGTGCGTTCCTGCACGGTTCCTCCTGTGGGGGTGCGATCTGGTCGGTTCCAGAAAGCTGATCGTTGGGGACACTACCCCCGGCGCCAGAGTGGTTCCGAAGGGTGACTTGATGAGCGTGCCAGCCACTGTTTTCCCCACTGTTGCCCAATTGTGAACGGAACGTGAACTCGGCGGCAGGGCGTGGGAACGGCCTTGGGGCCAGAGGGCCCGACGTGGGACACTTAGACCATGGGAAGTCAGCAGGATTACGTACTTAGGACCGTCGAAGAGCGTGGGGTTCGCCTCATCCGCCTGTGGTTCACCGATGTGCTCGGCCAGCTCAAGTCGGTGGCGATCTCACCGGCCGAACTTGAGAACGCCTTCGAAGAGGGTCTCCACTTCGATGGGTCGGTCATCGATGGCTTCAGTCGTGTCCAGGAATCTGACGTGCTGGCCAAGCCCGACCCGAACACGTTCGAGATTCTTCCGTGGGGCAAAGGTTCAGAAATCTCTGGCCGCATGTTCTGCGACATCCTCAACCACGACGACACGCCATTCGAGGGCGACCCCCGTCAGGTACTGAAGCGAAATCTCGACAAAGCCCACGACCGCGGCTTCTCATTCATGACCGCCCCCGAAATGGAATTCTTCTATTTCGCCGAGGGCGACCCATCGAAGCCACTTGTTCCACTCGATTCAGGTTCGTACTTCGATCTCACCACTGCCGATGTTGCAAGCGACCTGCGCACGCGCACCCTGCTTGTTCTCGAAGCCATGGGTATTCCCGTTGAGTACTCGTTCCACGAAGATGCACCGAGCCAGCATGAAATCGATCTTCGTTACACCGATGCACTCACGATGGCCGACAACATCATGACCTTCCGGCTCATCGTTAAAGAGATCGCGATGGAACAAGGCGTGTTTGCATCATTCATGCCAAAGCCACTTGCCGGTGTGCAGGGTTCAGGCATGCATACGCATATGTCACTTTTCGAAGGCGACGAAAACGCCTTCCACGAGCCCGGTGATCCAGTTGGCTTGTCGAAGGTTGCACGCGGTTTCATTGCCGGCTTGTTGCATCACGCGCCAGAAATCACTGCAGTCACAAACCAGCTCGTGAACTCCTACAAGCGACTTGTCTCAGGTTACGAAGCGCCCGTGTACATCACGTGGGCTCGCAATAATCAGTCTGCGCTTGTGCGCGTTCCGGTTACCAAGCGCGGCAAGCAATCATCAACACGTATCGAATACCGCTCCCCCGATCCAGCATGTAACCCGTACCTTGCCTACTCCGTCATGCTCGCAGCGGGGCTCAAGGGCATCGAAGGTGGCTACGAACTGCCGCCCGAGGCTGCCGCCAACGTCTTTGAATTCACCCCGGAACAACGCGCCGCTGAAGGCATCCGACCGCTCCCGCAATCGCTGTCGGAATCGCTTGATGTTATGGAAAATTCCGAACTCGTTGCTGAGGCACTTGGCGAACACATCTTCGAATGGTTCCTGCGCAATAAGCGTGCGGAATGGACTGATTACAAGGCTCAGGTCACCCAGTTCGAACTCGATCGGTACCTCCCGGCTTGGTAACGACGATGGAACCAATCCTGATCTTTCCTGATCCTCCGCCACCCGAACTGGCCCAGGCACTCGACTTGTCTGGTTATCCATGGAAGGCAGCAAGCGACGAACTCGCCGCATCGCGCATCGAACCGGAGGACGGTTGGGGCGGTGCGATCATTTGCGCGTACCTCGACCCAGAGCGCGCATTCCTTTTATGTCGGGCATTGCGCAAGCGAGATGTTCCGCTCGAACCACTTTTGTTGCTCGTCAACGGCACCCAACTCGGCGATCTTGAGCTGCGTGATGACCTCTACGACGACTTCTGTCTCGCTCCGTTTCATCCACGCGAACTCGAAGCACGACTCAAGCACCTGTACTGGAATACCGGCGCTGGCATGCGTCCAGAACTTGTTGAATACGGCGAACTTGTTCTTAACCTCGAGACCTATCAGGCAGCCATCGGTGGCGCACCCCTCGATCTCACCTACATGGAATACGAACTACTCAAGTTTCTTTCCTCCAACCCAGGCAAGGTCTTCACTCGTGAAACGTTGCTGAGTCGGGTGTGGGGTTATGAGTACTACGGCGGCGCGCGCACAGTCGATGTTCATATTCGACGATTGCGCGCCAAGCTCGGTGAGCATCACGCCAACCTCATTCAAACGGTGCGCAGTGTTGGTTATCGCTTTGGGCAATCGCGTTGGGGTTCGTGAGTACATTCACGTATCGCACCAACAACTGAGGTGAAAACGAAACACGCCGCCCCGAGAGGCGGCGTGTTTACGAAACTGATGTGGTCTCAGGCAGGACGAACGTCCTGTGCCTGATCGCCCTTCGGGCCACTCGTGACCTCGAATTCGACAGCTTGACCTTCTTCGAGTGAGCGGTAACCCGAGCCGCTGATCGCGCTGTAATGCACGAATACATCTGGGCCTCCTTCACGTGAAATGAAGCCGAAGCCTTTTTCTGCGTTGAACCACTTGACGGTACCGGCAGCCATTCCGGAACCCCTTTCTGTCCTGCGGGGTCGGAACACCTTCCCTGCACCTTCTTAACGAATCGGCACGCTACCGCTCTAGCCCGGTCCGTGTCGACGAAAAGTTTCAGGGACCCGAAAAGTTCATCTCGAGTCGAAGGTCGAGAAGCGATCGCTTCAGGATTCGGGGTAGGCGAGGAGGTACTCCTCGGTGCCGGCGTAGGTCTGATCGACCTCATCGCCAACGGTCCAGCCCAACACGCCCGCCACGATCGACATGGTCATGAGGAACCCCACTGGGATTGCGATCAGGAGCACGAGGACGATGATGACGGCGCCAAGCATGGGGGAAACCTTACTTCGCGACCGGCGAGTACGCCCACGCTTCGATCTCAACCAGAGCCAGGCGAGGAAGCTCGGCCACAGCAAAGGCGCTTCGGGCGGGACGATGATCGCCGAACCCTGCGATGTAGGCCTCGTTCATCAGGTCAAAGTCCCGCATGTGGCGAAGGAAGACCGTGGTCTTGACCACATCCGAAAGCGATGCTTCGTGCGAGGCCAAAAGTGCCGACATGTTGAGAAGGGCTTGGGTTGTCTCTTCCACAACTCCGCCCACGATCATCTCGCCATTCACCAACCCGAGTTGACCGGAAATTACAAGGAAGTCTCCGGCTCGAACGATGGGCGTGTACGGACCGATCGGTGTGCTCATGAACTCACTGTGTCACACGACCGTCATTAAGAACACTGCGCCCCGTCGGCCAGTCGGTTGGCCAACCTTGAGCTGACCACACCGCTGCTGCGGTGGCCGCAAAGACTGCATCGGAACCATTGACCGATTCGGAGTCTTCCTCGTGCAGCGTGACCTCGACATGAGGCATATCGGCAGAGCGAAGTACACCGAACGAACGAATGGTGAGATCACTAATCATCCCGTCTTCATCAACCGACAGTCCTTCGCTGGTAACCCAACCGAGCGCCATGTGCACCGCACCGATCGCGTACGAACGCAGAACGATGGCATCGAGCACTCGACCGCATCGCAGATCAACGCGCACGATGTCATCGAGACCGATTGCAACCGTGGCGATTGCTCCTTCAGTACTTGTCACCGTTGCGCAGTGAGCGTTGTTGTCGCCCGATTCACTCGCGTTCTTTGCCGCAATTGCCGCAAGCAGGATCTGAGCTTCAGCGATACCGGCTCCACGAATGTCCACCGAAGTCGGCGGCCCGGCAACATCGACCTCTTCAACCACAAATTGCGGTGCGATGTTCGTAATCGCTTCGGCAATACCTTCTGTGCGCACGACACGAATCACACCCGAGCCATCGGAACGGATACCCGCAGCAATCGGTGGACGCTTTGGTCCCTCGCGCACAACGTCTTCTCGAGACAGCACCACACGAATCGCTTGGCGATGTTCATAGGCAAGCTCGCGTGCAACCTGTCCGACATCGGAGGTCAACTTTCCGCCAAATGCTCCACCATTTGCCAACGATGTGAACGGTTCGCCGCCGGGCTCACACCACGACGCATCGGTCTCTAAATAGGCCGGTTCTACCCAACCGGTTCGCAACGTGAGTTCCCACTCGCCTTCGGGAAGCGTCAGTGGCGGTTCCGGTGAAGTGGTGCCGTGTCGGCCTTGCACCTTGCCGGCCAACGTACGAGCTTCGGGTAGCGAATCGGCAACAACCCATCCGCCTTCTCCGTCGGGCACGGCGACCAACGAATCGAGCGGTGCAGTGTCTTCAGAGAAACCTCCACGCCCAAGCACAACGTCGGCGGAAACCTGCTGCGCTGAGCGACCTTCGATCGTTGCCCGGCGCGATGCATCGTCGAAATTGCGTTCCTCGCCGCGTGCATGTTCCATGACTGAAGATCCGCTCACCACCATCGACCAGGCTTCACGGATTGTTTGCCAGCCCGTGCATCGACATAGATGCGCTGCTAACGCACGGTCCACCGCATCGAGATCGTCAGCCGCAGTGTCCTTCGAACGCAAACCTTCAAGACGACACACAATGCCCGGGGTGCAGAACCCGCACTGACTGCCGCCGGTGGCCAGCAACGCGTCGGACCAGCGTTCGCGATCTTCTTCCGCCAGTCCATCAACTGTTGTGATGACACGCCCAGCGATACGACGAACTGGCGTTACGCATGAAACTCGTGGAGCACCGTCAACCAAAACCGTGCAACACCCACATTGTCCCTGCGGATTGCAACCTGCTTTGGGCGCACGAACTCCGAGTCGACCGCGCAATGCCGCCAACAACGACACGCCGTTGTCGGGAACACTCACTTCTACGCCGTCGACGACAAACGTGATCTGCGCGGTTTCGATTGAAGTTGGATCAGTCATGACATCGCGATCGGATCGTTGATCGGGAACCTAGGGGTTACGCGACGACGACCGCCCGAAGGCGGTCGTCGTTCAGAAAGTAAAAGCAGAATCAGCTGAACGAGTTACCGCAGCCACACGTCTTCTGGGCGTTGGGATTGTCGATCGCGAAACCTGCACCCTGGAGGCCATCCTTGTAATCAAGGGTGGCGCCGGTGAGAAGCTGAGCGCTTGAAGGATCGACCACAACGGGAACGCCGAACTCGGTGTTCACAACATCTTCGGAGTCCTTCTCGGAATCGAAGAACATCTCGTAGCTAAAGCCACTGCAGCCACCAGGACGAACAGCGACGCGCAACATGAGGTCTTCCTGACCCTCTTGAGCAATGAGTTCCGCAACCTTGGTAGAAGCGGTTTCGGTGAGCGTGATCACTGTGGACCTCCGTGATAAAGCGGTGTTTGCAAAAAGGTTAGCGGAACCACGGCAAGTTCCCACGATGAGGAGGGCCAACCGCTGTTTCCGCCGGTAGATTTCCGCTATGGCCACCCTTCCCACGAGCGACGAGATCCTCACCGCGCTTCGTGGCGTTATCGATCCTGAGTTGGGCGCTGACATCGTGGAACTGGGAATGGCCCGGTCAGCCACAGTGTCCGAGGCTGGCGCAGCGGTGGTTGTTGTGGCCCTCACCACGGCCGGCTGCCCACTGAAGGCCCAGCTGAAGCGCGAGATTCTCACCCGCATCGAAGCTCTCCCGGGCATCACCTCTGCCTCCATTGACTGGGCTGAGATGGACGCCGATCAGAAAGCGGCGGCCATGAACGTCGCCCGCAAGCACGCGCAATCTTCTGCCGGCCCGAACCGAGTGCCGCCGGGTGCCCGCGTGCTCGCCATTGCTTCGGGCAAAGGTGGCGTCGGTAAATCATCAGTCACCGCAAACATTGCCGCCGCACTTGCCGACCGGGGTTTCGCAGTTGGCGTCATCGATGCCGACATTTGGGGTTTCTCAATTCCACGCATGCTCGGCATTGAAGGTCGCCTCGAAGCAACAACGGGACCCGACGAAGAACGCACGATCATCCCGAAGTCGATTCCTATCGGTACCGGTCGTCTCGATGTCGTCTCTATGGGACTACTTGTTGACGATGAGACCGACGCGCTCATGTGGCGCGGCCTTATTTTGAATCGCGCCGTGCAGCACTTTCTCGAAGACGTTTCTTGGGCAACCGATCTCGACTACATCGTCGTCGACCTTCCGCCCGGCACTGGCGACGTGCAAATGGGATTAGCCCGCATGCTCCCGCAAGCGGAGATGATCGTTGTCACTACTCCTGCAGTCGGCGCGCAACGTGTTGCCACTCGCGCTGTCACCATGGCCCGCAAAAGTCATCTTCATGTTCTCGGCGTTATCGAAAACATGAGTGCGTTCACCTGCGAACACGGACACACGCACGCCGTATTCGGTGAAGGCGGCGGCGCAAGGCTCGCAGCCGACGAGGGCCTTCCGCTCCTTGGTTGCATTCCCCTTGAACCCGCCGTATCTCTGGGCGGCGATTCTGGTGCACCAATCGTGCTCGGTGAAGGCGAAGCATCATCAGCTCTTCGTGCAATTACCGAACTCCTTGTGACTGAACTGGCACCACCTATTTCAATGAGCGGCTGTTCAGCACGCATGCTCGACGCGGCCCTTGCTGCGCTCGATGCAACTGACTGATTCACTGCCAGCGGTCAGCGCAGTGCCGTCACCTGAGCAGTCATGTGAACAGTCTCAGCATCGGTTGACCACAACGCGATTTCGAGAACATCGTTGACCACTCGATACGCAATCGTCAACGGCATCGCGGCAATAACCACGTCATGGTCAATTGCATCGCGAAATTCGACTTCCGCTCGCAATGAACCACCCGTGTCGAGGTCGACGAGCTCGCGGGCACGCACGCGCTCAAGCGTCTGTTCCACGACTTCCCACGACACTGCATTGTTCACGTGATTAAGAACATCGAGATCGGTGACTCGCGGCCACCACGGCATCGTGTGCACATCTTCCTCGCCAGGAACCACGGGATCATGCACTTGGCGAGCAGTGACTTCGCGACCACCCGAAGGTTCTGTATAGGTCGCGACAAACCCAGCCGGCAAGGTCTTCGGACGACCGGTCACAGGGTCGAGATGCACCCACAAGGTCACCGCTTCCACCGAACCGCCACGCGCTCCGGTCATTGACACACGGCGTTCGGCCCAGCGGCTGCCCATCCCCGAACAGAACGTGGCCAGCGAAACGTCTTCGCTATTTCGCATCGCTTTGCGTTGTTCGATCAGTGTGCGACGAACTACCCAGGCTCGGGCCTCGAGGCTGCCGACATCATCTGAGTCATCGGTGGCCACGTCTTGGAGATAGCGAGCCACCGCATCGAGGCGAAGGCGGCCAGTGGCATCGACATCGCCCAACCGCACCCGCCGCTCGCGCCGAAATACCCGGCCCGAAGTCGGTAGAGGCAGCACTCGGCTGGCACCGTTTTCGCGCTCAGATCGCCGGGTCGAACCCTGTTCCGCCGCCGAATCCGCGTTTCCCATCACCAGCGACGCTAGCCCCCGATCCCTTGGCAGGAACGGGAACAGGTCGATTTCCAATAATTCAGTTGACGGGGCCACCACAGGCATGGTTCGGTGGAGTTCATGTTCACGACCGCCTCCACTCTTCGCACTACGGCCATTCCGGCCTCCGTCGCGCCTGTGGCATCGCGAGCCAACGTGACCATTTCCGCCACTTGGTATGCCACCGGGACCAACGCTTTTACGACCTTTGGTCATAAGCACCCGTCCCGGCGATCTCTGAGCTGACGCAGTAACCACTGCGTACATGCACTGAGGCCGCCGGGTTCCCCCGGCGGCCTTTCTTCATGTGCGGCCACGCCCCATCCACCAACTTCCGTCCACCTACGCCCGTCCCTCAACTCCCACCCCTCAACCCTCCACCCCACCTGCACCACGGTGCACCCACGAAAGGAATGAACCGATGCTCGCCGAGACGCTCGACGACATCTCACCGGCCGTCAGGGCCGACGCCGCCTGCAACGACCTCAATGCAACGTTGACCGGCGTCTATTTCTCTGAAGAGCTCCAGGACATCGCCATCGCCAAGTCGATCTGTTCGACCTGTCCGGTGATCGTCGAGTGTCTCGAAGGGGCCATTGAGCGCCACGAGCCATGGGGCGTGTGGGGTGGACAGATGTTCATCAACGGAAAGATCCTCGCCACCAAGCGCCGCCGCGGCCGCCCGCCGAAGCTCGCTCGAGTCGAGGATGAGCTGCCCGACATCCCCGTGCCGGTGCACCTTCAGTCCTGGTTGCGCTCCGCCTAGCAACCACCTGCCCGCAGCCGGGTGGGATCGCCGCCCCCGAGCCGATCCCACCTGCAGCCTCGGACAGTCGGACCTATCACCAAACCGGCCTCCGGTCGAGAGGTGATTGGGAGTGGTGCGGGGCTCCAAGTACGGTCGGCACTGCCTCTCGCAGTCGGATCTCATATGGAACCCGCACCGCTTCCTCCCCAACCCCGATCGGCCGTGCGCCGTTATCTCCCGCTCACTGTGGCGGGACTGATTGTCGTGGGTTTCGCAATCGCACTCATCGTCTCCATTTCGGGTGGTTCATCAAAGACCCCCTCCGACGTGACCAAGCTTGATCCCAACGCCACCCAACCCCCTGAGCTCGTCATCACCAACGACGTGGCAGGCACCAGGTTGCCGAACATCTCCTACGTGGCCTTCGATGGTTCGACCAACGAACTCGCTCCGAACGACAAACCGCTGCTCATCAATGTGTGGTCGTCGACCTGCGTACCTTGCATAACGGAAATGCCAGCGCTCGAAAAAGTGTGGCAAGCCAACCGCCGTGACATTGACATTCTTGGTCTTGATTATCTGGAGCCTCCCGAACTCGGACATGCAATGGCCGATCGCACAGGCGTCACCTATCCGCTTGGACGTGATGTCAAAGGATCGATTCTGCGCTCGCTTGGTGGAATCGGTCTTCCCTATACCGTCCTCGTGGCATCGAACGGAACCATTCTGGCAACGCACTCCGGTGCGCTCACCGAAGCGCAGCTCTCCGCACTCGTGAAGACCGCAACCGGTAACTGACATGAACTCGGCGATTGTTTACGCATTCGGTGTTGGCATGGTCGCCACGTTCAATCCGTGCGGCTTTGCCATGTTGCCGGCGTATCTGTCGTATTTCTTAGGACTCGAGAACGCGAGAGACACAGACAGTCGAGCCGACGCGACCGTTCTGCGTGCACTCGCCGTGGGCGCAGCAATGACGGCTGGCTTTGTTGTGGTGTTCGGTGTTCTCGGACTCGTTCTTGATCCAATTCTTTCTTCCATCAACGACAAGTTGCCGTGGCTCACCATTGTGTTGGGAGTTGTTCTGGTAATCCTCGGCATTCGTTTGCTGATGGGTCGCGAAATCACCGTGGGTTTACCGAAGATTTCAAAGAGTCCCGAAGGACGAGAACTCGGATCCGTTTTTGTGTTCGGCATTTCCTATGCACTCGTTTCATTGAGTTGCACGCTGTCGTTATTTATTGCCGCGATCTCGACCGTGATCGACCAACAGAACTTCTTCGTAGGTCTTGGCGCATTCATTGCTTATGCACTGGGCATGGGACTCGTGTTGATCGTGCTCACACTTGCGATCGCACTCGCTCGCCAAGGAATCGTGAAGAAGATGCGAGGCGTACTGCCCTACGTCAATCGCATCTCTGGCGTATTGCTCGTTCTTGCTGGTCTGTATGTCGCCTATTACGGCTGGTACGAGCTGCGGGTCTTGAACGGCAACACCTCAGGCGGCGGACTCGCCGGTTGGATGTTCAATCTCAACGGCCACATCACCCAGTGGATCAACGATGTTGGCCCGACCCGACTTGGACTCATTCTCGGCCTCGTGATCGCGATCACCGTGTTCATCGCGTTACTCAGTAAGGCCCGCACGTCAGACGAATAGAGGGGATGGCGCCGAAGCGCCATCCCCTCTCACGTTCGTTCAGTTACTGCTGTTTGTCAGATCAATTGACGTCGCTTGGCCACAATGGCGAGAGCACCGCCGCCCAACACGAACAATGCAGCCAACGCCATCGTCGGCGTTGAGTCTGTGCCCGTAGTCGGCAAGGCACTCGATGCATCAGGAGCATCAAGTGAGATGGACTGACGGAAACCGAAGCCCGTCTCGGGATCAATCAACGCAAGCGAATGCTCACCGGCATCAAGATCGTCAGGAATCACACCTTCAATCGTGACGACACCATCGTCATCGGCGACGCCCGAGCCAAGGTAAACCGGGTCCGATGCCACATAAAGATTGACAGATTTGCGCGGACCAAATCCACGACCCGTCAACTTCACCCGCTGACCACGCCCAACTTTTCTCAGATTCGGGGCAAGATCGTCGACAGGAAGCTCCAATATCTGTGCCGCGGTGACTGCGATCGTCGTGGTCGTTGTCGGAGCCACCGTCGATGTCGTTGTCGACGGAGCCACAGTGCTTGTGGTCGTCGACACCGCCGCTGTCGTCGTTGTTGTTGACGGCGCAACCGTGCTTGTTGTCGTTGTTGACGGAGCCACTGTGCTTGTAGTCGTCGACACCGGAGCTGACGTCGTCGTTGTTGACGGAGCCACTGTGCTTGTAGTCGTCGACACCGGAGCTGACGTCGTCGTCGTTGACCCCGGCACAGAACTCGTCGTCGTCGACACCGGAGCTGACGTCGTCGTCGTTGACCCCGGCACAGAACTCGTCGTCGTCGACACCGGAGCTGACGTTGTCGTTGTCGAAGGCTCAGTTGTCGTCGTTGTCGAAGGCTCAGTTGTCGTCGTCGTCGAAGGCTCAGTTGTCGTCGTTACCGGAGGCACGTAAAGAGTCAACGATTGAACCAACGTCTTGTTCGAGTAGCCGGCGCCGGTCTGATAGCCGACTGCGACACACTCGGTTTCACTTACACACTCCACTGAAGTTAGATAATTTGATTCAGAACCAGGATTGGGGCTCGTCACAACCTTCCATTCCGATCCATCCCACGACGTCACCAATGTCGTAGCGGGGCCTACACCGGACCGGGATTGTCCGACAGCAGCACACGAAGATGCTGAGACACACGAAACCGACTTCAGTTCGTCCTCATTGCCGGTAGTGGGGCTGGTCACACTCGACCACGCCGTGCCATCCCACGACATCACCGACGCCGAATCGAAGTCGCTTCCGACGGCAACACACGATGATGCCGAGACACACGAAACCGAATTGAGCAATTTATAACCCTCTTCTCCGGCGCTGAGGCCCGGCACAACCGAAAACGACGATCCATCCCACGACATCACCAACGGATTGCGGCCGGGGGTGGCGGTGGCACCAACGGCAACACATGAAGACGCCGACACACACGACACCGAATTGAGTTTGTTACCGGAGAATTGACCGCCTTCATTTGGGCTCGACACAATCGTCCATGCCGTTCCATCCCACACCATCGCCAACGTCGTCTCTTGGTTCATCATGCCTGTGTACCCAACCGCAACGCAGTACGACGCACTGACACACGACACCGACGTCAATCTGTCACTGGGGCTGGGCGCACTGGGGCTGGACGCATTGGGGCTCGACACAGTCGACCACGACGATCCATCCCACACCATTGCCAACGTCGTACCTGAAAATGGTGTGCCTGTGTATCCAACCGCAACGCAGTACGACGCACTCACACACGACACCGACTGCAGCTCGTTTGAGCCGTTATTGGGGCTGGTCACACTCGACCACGCCGTGCCATCCCACACCATCGCCAACGTCGTTCTCACCTGAAAATTTCCTGCGCTACCAACCGCGACACAGTCCGACGCGCTCACACACGAAACCGACGTCAGCTTTTGGGAAAATGAGCTGTCGTCGGGGCTCGACACAACCGTCGCGGTATCAACCACCGCACCAACCGATGTCGAACCAACAAACGAACCCAGGGCCAAAAGAAGCACGGCAAGAACAACCAGAGCAAACCGACGGATCATCACAAACTCTTTCCCATAGGACCCTAAGAATTATTTACATCTTATAACGAACTTACGGCTCCTCTAGCAAACTTACCCTCAAGAAAAAATTCTGTGCTCCTCGGGAGTACTCGGCCCCCTAACCCCCTATCACTAGGTTTGTTGGATGGCGGAAAGCACCAGACCCAAACGGGCACCCCAGATCCCCAAGGCTCAAGCCACGAAACTCTTCATCGAGGCGGTTATCGAGCTGCTCGAAACACGCCCGATCGCCGATATCTCCGATCAGCTCATCGCCGATACGGCCGGCATCAACCGGGCCACGATCTACCGCCACTTCGGGACGCGCTTCGAACTCCTCGATGCCGTGGTCGTTGAACTGACACAACAACGTCTGGCGACCGCATCCAAGACTGTTTCTTCGGCCGATTCCGATGAACTTGGCTTCGAAGAGAAGCCTCTACTGGCGAGAATCCTCCCGCGTGGACAGATGATCTTCCAGCTCGCGGCCTACCTCAGTGCACAGAACTATCAATCGGACAGCCTGCGCACATCGATGAGTTCACTCAGCGACTGGTGGATTGAGCATCTTGAACGACTTGGCGTTCCTGCGCGTATGGCCCAAACTCTTGCGTTCAAAAACATGGCGCTGAGCCTTGCCAGAGCGTCGGCCGCAGATCTCTTCGTACTCCCCGCCGACACCTTCGCCGACATCGAAGCACTTGCCCTTGTTGAGATCGCTAACTTCGAACTGTCGGCCGAAAAACTCGGCTGGGAGAGTGACAACCGCTAGCGATTCAGCGCCACCGATAGCCTCGGCGCATGGAACTTCGTATCTTCGTTGAACCCCAGCAGGGCGCTACGTATCGTCAACAACTCGCAGTCGCGCAACTTTCCGAAAAACTCGGATTCGACGGCTTCTTCCGTTCCGATCACTACTTGCGCATGGGTGAAGGCGATCCGATGCCCGGCCCCACCGATTCGTGGGTCACGCTCGGCGCTATTGCGCGTGAAACCAGCACTATTCGTCTTGGCACACTCGTCGCTTCGGCAACGTTCCGTTTGCCAGGTCAGTTAGCTGTTGCGGTTGCGCAAATCGACGACATGAGTGACGGGCGCATCGAACTTGGTCTTGGTGCTGGTTGGTTCGACGCCGAACACACCGCCTACGGCATTCCGTTCCCCACACTTGGTCAACGTTTCGACATTCTCGAAGAGCAGCTTGAGATCATCACGGGTATGTGGAACACACCGCTCGATTCGCAGTATTCGTTTGAAGGGCGGCACCACACCATCGTTGGTTCGCCTGCGATTCCGAAGCCCGTTCAGGCCGGCGGACCGCCCATCATCATGGGTGGTTACGGACCCAAGCGCACACCTGCGTTGGCTGCGAAATACGCCAATGAATTCAACCTTCCATTCCCTCCACTCGAGATTTACCGTTCGTCTTGCGACAACGTGCGCGCGGCATGTGAAGCGCGCGGCCGTGATCCCGAATCCATGACCTATTCAGTTGCGCAGGTTCTTTGCGTTGGCGCGAACGATGCCGAGATTGCTCGTCGTGCGCAGAGCATCGGCCGCGAGGTCGACGAACTTCTTCAGAACGGTGCGGCGGGATCGCCAGCACAGGTGCTCGACAAGATCGCGTCTTTTGCCGAAGCAGGCGCAACGCGTATGTATCTGCAGGTGCTCGACATGGACGACCTCGACCACATTCACCTGTTGGCCGAAGAAGTTATGAAGGTGCTGCCCTAAACGCCGAGTCGCTCAGGGGCTAAGACGTTCGACACGCCAACCGGTGGGTTGGGACGCATCGCGTGAATAGCGAAATCGATCGTGCAACCGCGAAGGCTGGCCCTGCCAGAACTCGACCTCACGAGGAAGCACGCGGAACCCACCCCAATGCGGGGGCCGCGGAACTTCTGCGCCTTCAAAACGTTGGTCGGCATCGGCCCAACGCGATGCAAGAACTGAACGATCGGCAATCACTTCGCTTTGATGAGAGGCCCATGCACCTACTTGGCTGCCGCGTGGCCGCGTGCTGAAGTACTCGTCGCTTTCCGCTTCGGTGACCTTCTCGACCGTTCCCACAACGCGAACCTGTCGAGACAAAATGTTCCAAGGAAAACAAATTGAGGCCTGCGGGTGTTCACTGAGTTCGCGGCCCTTCTGGCTCGTGTAATTCGTGAAGAACACGAACCCATGATCGAAACCTTTCAGCAGCACATGACGCGACGACGGCATTCCGTCAGCGCCAACACTGGAGACCACCATGGCATGCGGTTCATGCAGATCGGCCTCATTCGCGAATTGAAACCACGAATCGAACTGCGCGAACGGATCGTCAAGCAGGTCGTCGCGGCGCAAACCTTTGGCTTGGAGTTCCGCACGCAGGGCGTCGAGTTCAGGAGATGCGCTCATAGGACCAGTCCACTCCACACTGGCGATGAACGCCAAGCGCAGCTCACCAAGAACGACCGAGGGCGATGCCCGCATAGGCCGCAATGCCGCCACCGATCACCATGAGTGCTGTCCACTGCACGAGTTTCCGATGATTGCGAGCACTCACGAGTCCGGCCAGTTCAGCGGCAAACGTCGAAAACGTTGTGAATGCACCGCAGAATCCAGCGGCCACACCCAATCGCAGGTTCTCATTGATCATCTGAGTCGCAGCGATACCGACCACGATGCCGAGCACAAACGAACCCAGCAGATTCACCACGAGGATGCCGATCGAAGGACCGTGCGGAAACCAACGGCGCAAGCCGATGTCGGCGGCGTGACGACTCGTCGCACCCAGTGCCCCAGCCAAACCAACAATGATCCACGCGGTCATGACGCGACCTCGAGGTGCACCACACGGCGAGTGAGTCGCATCGACGTCATGGCCACAAACACTCCACCAACAACAGAAACGATCACATACGCGAGTGCGGTAAGCGGTTTCGATTGCCGAAGCAGTTCTGCGCTCTCAACGGTGAATGTCGAGAACGTGGTGAATGCTCCGAGAATGCCCGTGCCGAGAAACGAATGAGTGAGCAGTCGTGGTGGTTGGCGATCAAGAAACAACACCAGGACCACGCCGATCAGCGCGGATCCAACAAGATTGATGGCGAGCGTTGTCATGGGAAATGTTCCCGACGCAACGGGAAACC
>Ga0209296_1000560_pt1 | contig 32393 bp, 45 predicted proteins | sample S_130206_EF_Meta_FD_187319 | JGI IMG/M metagenome (GOLD analysis project Ga0209296, IMG submission 187319) | Freshwater microbial communities from Lake Simoncouche, Canada to study carbon cycling - S_130206_EF_MetaG (SPAdes) (version 2) | ecosystem: Environmental > Aquatic > Freshwater > Lake ... | reverse complement strand
ATAAGTCTCAGGTAATTTGTGATACTTGTATCCCTTCTGAAGCTCTTCAAGTGGTATATAATAAAGGGCGCGGGGGAGATCTATTTAATATAGCTTTGAAGCATTAAACGTATTTATTAAGATAAGGGAGATGTAGTCTAGTATAGGTAGAAATAAGTTAAATAAAGTAGAGAATAGTAGAGAATAAGAGAAGAGATAATGGTAAGAATATTCACTGTATTTTGTCCATGAAAACAGTAGTAAAATCAATCACTTTCTCTCTCTGAAAACAAGGCAGAAACTCTGGTTTTACTGGGGTTTTTGCCTTTTTTATTAGAATTAATATAAGATAAGTATAGGACATAGATATAAGGAATATAATAGGAGTAATAGTAGAGTATAATAAGAGAGTATTGTATAATCTTATGTAAATTTGTATAGGAATGATGGGTTTGCCAAAAATATAATTAGTAATTCATCCTTTTTACCCCCAAAAGCCCACCAAAACGCTCTCAAATGGCAATTTTGTCTGATTTTTCGCTCAATAATGATTAAATTTTGCCCTATCCCTCGCGAAATAACAATAAATTTGTATTTACCCCTAGGCAAAAGTATACTTTTATATAAACCCCTAGGGAAAAGTAAACAAAACTCTACTCAGATTAAGAAATACCGGAAAACCCCAGCAAAATGACACATTTCAAAATAATGATTAAAATTTGGGATCGTTTTTCTTGCAAAAAGTTAATTTTTTTGTATTTACCCCTAGAGAAAAGTAAACAAATTCTATTTTACCCTAGGCAAAAGTTAATAAATTCTATTCTAGCCCTACAGGAAAGTAAACAAATCGATCCAAAGATTACCAGATAAATACTAAATAAACATTATTATTATGACCATCACTTTCGTATTTGCCCGCTGTCCCCCCCTTACCTTCTCATCAAGTTGTACTATTAAATATTAATTAATTTTGCCCGATTTGAGCCTAAATAACTTAATCATAGATAATTTTGCCGGATCTCACACTAAATAACTAAATCAATGAAGCCAAATATTACCAATGACAGAGTAAATAATACACTTGAGTTTGTTTATGAGAATAAAAATATTACCAAGTGGCGAATAATTAATGCAATCAAAGAAGACACTGAGTATATCTATGGGTTTGATTTGGAGGATGATAATGATTACAAAGCCTTCAAGAAAAACAAAATACTTGGCGGAAAGATTTTCTCTTTTCGCAGTTGACTGGGTATGATGTATGGTGTAGGGTGCTTGTGTTCTAGGGTGGCGCAATGGTAGCGCAGCGCACTGTTAATGCGTTGGTTGGGGGTTCGAATCCCTCCCCTAGAGCCAAAAAAAACTTTTGAAAAAGGGTTGACGGCAGTGTAGGATGGTGTAAGTTGTCGGTGTTCTTTAAATGCATCCGTGGCGCAATGGCAGCGCAGCGGCCTTTTAAGCCGTTGGTTGTGGATTCGAATTCCACCGGATGCACCATTTTTTTTCGTTCTTTTAAATTTAATATGTAGTAGTTTCTATGGGCCGTTAGCACAATTGGTTAGTGCAACGAACTCATAATTCGTAGGTTGAAGGATCATGCCCTTCACGGCCCACAGAGACTATTATGTCTTAGATTGTTCTTTTACATCTTTCATCAAAATGCAATTCAGCATGGCAGTTACGACAAATTAATATGCACTTATCTAATTCAGTTTTAAGTGTTTCTAATGAACAGTTTTTACGTCTTGATATGCTAAAGTCTTTTTTACTTGGATCAAGATGATGAAAATCTAAAGCTCCATCGTATTTATTGTAACCGCATTTAACGCATTTGCCTCCTTTGTATTGCACGGATTGCTTTTTAAGTTTTTGTTGAGTTGCTATAGTGTTTTGATTAGAGCAAGATTTACACCAAGAGTGAGCGCACTTATTTTCTTTAATATAAAATTCTTTAATAAGTTCTTTCTTTTGTTGGCATTTTGGACATATCTTGTATTCAATATTATTTTCTATAATCTTTTCTTTTAAAGAATAGCCTTCAGAAAAAGATTTATTAGTAGTGTTTAAATTGAATTTTTTAAGCCAGTGCCTGATGTTAGTCTGACTTTTGTTCGTGATTTTTGCAATTTGATGAGTTGAAAGACCTTGACTGATGTAGGTCTCTAGTGTAGATTTATTCATAGTTCAGTTGTTATTACACTTTGTTATAAGATTTGAACTACTCCTTTCGATAAAATTTTTCCCCTTGACTGGGGCCACAGTCTCTAGTAGATTGTGCGTGTTCTTTAAATTTCGGCACCATGATGTAATTTGCTAGCCATAGCAGACTTAAAATCTGCTGGTCGAAAGACCGTGAGGGTTGGAATCCCTCTGGTGCCACCACTTTTGCAGCAATGAGGGCAGTCGTCACTAAGACGTAGTTTAGGGTACTGGAAATAATCCGGTACACTAGACAACTGAGCGACCTGATCTGCGGAAAACATACAGTGCGCCCAAGTGATAATGTTTCTAGTCACTTTACACTGAGAAAAAAATGGGTATTAATTTCAGTTATTTAAATAATTTATCTCATTAGAAGGAAATACTTCTAGTAAGATTTAATGTCCCTGTAATGGCAGCGCCTTCTAAGCGATATGTGCATAATTGGATAATGAGAGTTCGATCCTCTCCGGGGACACCATTTCTAAATGATTAGATATCCAATTCATAACATGATTCTCATAAAAAAAACAGATGATTCTTATTCTCTCTCTTATATGAAATATGAGGGGCTTGACACGCAGCAATTCGTCAAGTATAGTCTTGAGGTCTGGGAAGTAGCCCAGATCCTCGGCGGCAACTAAATATATATGAAAGTACAATTGACGAAAGTAGCGCAGGGCATACTCAATCAGATTATGTCTGCGGATGCAGTAGGGATAGAACACGGAATAAATATTCAACGAGTCTCTGTTGATGATATCTTAATATCTAGCAAAGGGATTCAATTTTCACTTGATGATGATGATTTTTCTGAAATCTCAAATGAGACTCTCAACAAAGCTTACATCAAAGATAATGTCATAATCATTGACGACAAAGATATCCAAGATAATGAGTATGGTGATATAACTATTACCTTGTATAGATTTTCTAAGTTCGCCGCGCTTTAATTTCAAATATAAAAAGTATATGACAATCACTACACTAACAACTCGCGGACAAAAGATCTCCAATCAGATCGTTTCTGCGGATGTAATTGAAATCAATCAGGGACCATTTAGTTTCACCGCGCTCACTGAGACTATCCTCACAGAAGAAGATAAGATTGTAATTAGCTATGAAGTTGATGGCGAATATTGCAAGCACGAAATCACAAACGATATGCTAAATAATGCACACGTTGAAGATGGACACATTGTATTTGCATGGGCACATCAACTGAGTATTTCTCTATATAAGCTCTCCGTCGTCAACGCAGTCGAATAATTAATTTTTAAATAAGTAGAAGTAAAATAAAGGCAATGAGTATACTCTAGATTGTCTGCTAGGGTAGGTCAGTCAGTGTTATTCATCTCACAAAGCCTGTCCCGTAACTCATAAAATCGGGGCCTTCTATTTATTTTTTTTCTTTCTAATAAAAAACCAATATGCACATCGAAGAGGATCAATCAATGTCATTTATAATAATTTTATTTATTCTTGGGTGCTTAATGATTAAGATTCCCGCAGGGTTTGCATTGATTGGAATTTCTTTATTTTTTCTGTATAAAAAACTCTCCGGTAGCTAGTATATAGTGTATGTCATTAACTGATACACTAAATAGTACTGCCGGTCGTTTCACCACCCTAGTTGTAGGTTCTAAGAAGGAGAACACTACGTTCTGCGCTCAGATCCTATCTGCTTCTGCGAAGACTGTTTCTTTCTATGATGTGAATGCTGACGCTGATCGTCGCGTTCCTGTCAGTAAGATTCTTTCTGTTAAGTCCGGCAAGATTCAGTACGCTAAGGCGTAATAGTAAAGATAATAACAGCCCATTAGTTAAATACTAGTGGGTTTTTTTTGTAATTGGGGATTTGCATAATGGTAGTGCAGGAGCCTTTGAAGCTCTTTGTAGGGGTTCGATTCCCTTATCCCCAACCAAATAATAAAGACCAGCCTCCTCAATACAGGGGGCTTTTTTATTGTGGATATTAAAGAGATTGTTCCCAAATAAGACAAATATTGCCTGATATCCTTTAAATATGTAGGGGGGAATAGATGAGAAAAGAATAGATTTGTCAAGGATTATTTTTGATTATGATTATGATAGTTTTTGGATTTGGGGTGCCCGATACAGGAAACTATGCCCCTGAAAGATTCTGAAGAAAAAGCGAAAAAGAAGTTGCACCTGATCTCATTACCGTCTAAGGTATGTCCCGTCAGATGACACTTAACACTAACACTTCACTCATGAACGAAATCAACGTCACTCCCGAAGAAACCTCATTCACTCCCGCGACCGACAAGCTCGACTATTCTGTCGAGACGGTCTCGCTGCTCACTCCTGAAGGCGAGCATTCCGGCTGGATGGCTAACCGCCGCACCGATACCAAGGCCGTGTTGGGCGTTTGCACTGAACGCTACACGCTGGTTCAGAACTCCTCGCTGATCGAAACCGTCGAGACCGCCTTCGCCGACAACAAGTTGGGCGAGTTCAGCCGCAAGGCTTACGTCGAACGCGACGGCGCTCGCGTCTATGTCCAGTACGACTTCAAGAACCAGTTGGTCAAGCTGCCCAAGGTGGGCGACGAGCTTGGTTTGCGCTTGGTTCTCAACAACTCGTTTGACCGCTCCTGTCGCGTCTCTTTTGAGATGGGCATGCTCAGGCTTGTCTGCACCAACGGCCTCAAGAGCCTCTCCAACGAGTTTTGCCTCACTCAGAAGCATTCGGACAAGCTGGACGTTTCGCGCCTTGTGGACGTTGTTAGCGGCGCTGTTGAGGGCTTCAAGGATAGCACCAGCGTCTTCAGCCGCTTGGCTGAACGCGCCATCAAACACGATCAAGGGTATTCCATCCTCGACAACCTGACCAAGGCCAAGGTCATTGCTGACCGCAATGTGGACAAGGTCAAGCTCATCTGGAACGATCCTTCTCACCGCGAGGACAAGTCCCGCAACCTCTGGAGCTTGTACAACGCCGTGACGCAATTCACCAGCCATCAGGTTGAGCCCACTTCCTACGAACTGGCGCAACGCATCAACCGGGGCACGTTGGTCGCGCTCAACAAGGCCAGCCTGATCGAGGCGGACTTCAAGAAGCTGACGACCGCCATCGCGAAGAACTAACGTCAGATCGCCAAATAGAAGCAGCACGGGGCATCCTACGGGGTGCCCCTTTTCGCTGCCCACGATAGTTTTCCCCTCTGGGGTGCCCACAAAGAAAAACTATGAAATACTAAAGAAACCCTTGCAAACTGCTGCCAATGAATTACTATTTCCCTGCATGAAAAAACGAAAGACAGTCGATCTGGAATCGGTGAAAGAGAAAGTTAATCACTTCTTCACCACCAGCAAGAATGAGGCTACAATCCAACGCAGGACTCTCCAGTTCTTCGTGACTGATCTATTGATGGAAGCAAAGCAATATAGAGGCTTCAACTATCTACACAAGCACCATGTCGAAGAAGGCATGACCTATGGAGTCGAATGGAATGAAGCTGGGGACAAGGCTACATTCAAAGACGAATCACGAATCTTCTTTCATTGAAACAGTTAACTAAATAGTAATATGACATACAAAGAATTACTTGAGTCTTTGAATGAATTGAGTGCGGAACAGCTAAACCAAACTGTTACTGTGTATAATGGAGCAGTTGATGAATATTATCCTGTTTATAGTTGCGATGTTTCTCTTGTCGATGACGTACTAGACAAAGATCATTTTTTTATTGAGATTGAATAATATGAATAAATAAGCTCTAAATATTAAAAAGATTAACCGCAAATAAGGCAAATAAGCCTCGATTTAATAATTGGGGCTCTTTTGTTGTCACCATAGTTTTTCAGATTGGGGACCCCGAAGCCAGAAACTATCAAATAATTTTGTGAAAATGTTTGCAATGGTCGCTGCTTTGGGCTACTCTTTCCACGATGAACCTTGACTACGCCCTTGATTTTGTTGGCGGACTTTCTGCGCCCAGCAAAATGCCATGCCGATCTTATTCTACCCCCGCAAAGCATTGCAAAACCGGCGCAAAATTAGTGCCCGTAAAGAATAGTGTTTGCTCTAAGTGTTATGCGTTAAAGGGCTTTTATAATATGCCCAATGTCAGAAACGCTTTACAAAAGCGATTTGATTCTATAGATAAGCCCGAATGGGTTGAAGCAATGACTATTGCTATTGCAGGTAAAGAAAAGAGTGGATTCTTTCGTTGGCACGATAGTGGTGATATTCAATCGGTAATTCATTTAAGAAAGATATGTCAGATTGCAATTAATCTTCCTAACATTACTTTCTGGCTTCCTACTCGGGAGTATTCTATTGTCAGCACTTATGTTAAATTGTATGGGACTATTCCTTCTAATTTAACTATTCGACTTTCTTCTCTAATGATTAATGGCAATGCACCTAGCGCTATTGCCAAAACATTAGGGTTAACTACTTCCGGCGTGTCAAAAGATCAGACATTTAATTGTCCTGCTTCTAATCAAGATAACAAATGCCTTACTTGCCGCGCTTGTTGGAATAAATCAGTGCAAAACGTAAGCTACAAATTACATTAAATCATGATAGTATTACTACTAATAGTAGTATTGATAGGAATAATAATAGGAAACAAACACAATGACAAAAGATAAACAAATAGCAAAACTAGAAAAGAAAATCACTGACCTAAAGGTAATGAAGAAAAGCGCTAGGTCTTTACAAAAGAAACGAATTAAACTCAAAGTCAAATTGTCAGAAATTAAGAAAAGTCTCAGGAACATTAGTTTAAAAGTCAGCAGGTTTGCAAATAAGACTCCAAAGATTAAAGAATAACAGAACAAATATCAAATAAAGCACCCTCTAGTGTTTAACACTAGGGGGTTTTTCTATAGTTTTCGGAATTGGGGAGCCCAAAGTAAAAAACTATCAAATTAAATTTGACTCTCGCGCCGTTTCCCATTACCTTGTCCCTGATGAAACTACTTACTGTCGAATTGATGGAAAAACTCAGCAAGGCAGGGGCCGATAGCTATGTGCCCCTCTGCAAACTATTCACCCCTTGGGGCGCAGCAACTTGGCTCATTACAGGCATCGAAGGCGGCATCCTGCATGGCTTCGCTGATTTGGGCATGGGGTGCGTCGAATGGGGCGGTATTGCTACCTTGGGCGAAATGGAAGCTATCAGGGGGCGATTTGGTTTGAAAATTGAGCGCGATTTGTTCTGGACAGCAAGGGAGGATTTGAATTACTTTGAGTTGGAATCACTTGTTGGGATTTGATAATAAGAAAGAAGAATAAATATGACCATAACAGAGTTAATAATGTCAATTCCTCCCCCTCCTCCTATTCTTGAATCTGATACTAGTTTTGAAATAGTTTTTCATTACGATGGCCCAGTAATAACTAGCTTAGACGAGGAAGAAGAATAAATATGAATCCCTTTGACGAAATCTTAAACAAATTAGAAGAAATAGATATACGGCTCAATAAAGAGAAAGACTCTGAGATAAAAGAAATATTATCAGATATTGTTTTTGTATTAGATTTAATAACAGAACAGCTTCACTTATCTACTAAAGAATAAAACACAAGCCCCGCTTCGGCGGGGTTTTTCTTTGATAGTTTTGGGCTTTGGGGTGCCCAGACCGGGAAACTATGAAGGGGGGCCGAAGCCCCCCGTTACACTATCCTATTACCATTGGCCCCACATAGTGAGCCAAGCCTTATGTGCGGCTAATTGATGTATATTGATACCATATGTAACCATAATGACTGATTCATTGATACCAGACTTCAGGGCTTCATAGATACCTTGCTTATTAGTCTTGGGAATAATAGTCTTCTGTGTGACAACAGAAGCTTGCTTCTTGGCATTCATATTCTCGACCTTATAGTTATGATTTAACACATCGTGGTCATTAGTAATACAGAAGCAAAGCATGGGAGATTTAACACCCACATATTCAATTGCAAAGAGCAAATGATAGCCGCGCTCATCCATTAGCGGCTTAAAGTAATTAAGGATAGCCTGAGCAGGGCTAACCTTCTTTGCGTCTTCAAGTATTGCAGCAGGGACATTTTCCCGTCTGCGCCAATTGGTAGTAAAGGTGAATACCTGAACTTGTTTACCAGTTGCCCTATGATAATCAAGATCAAAGAAAGAAGGCTGGCCGCAGAAATCAAACCAACTAAATACATTTTCCTGTTGTGTATAGACTTCCATTGCCTGTTCAACGTGTTCGTTTATATAGCTGACATTATGATTATCTAACACATCATAACGCTCTTCTACGTTATATTCATATGTAGCGTGATCGCGTTCAAAGCAAACAAGATCCATTTCTAATTGAGAACCAAACAAATTACGAAAGCCGTAATTGTTTAACACATACTTTTCAAATTCCCAACTAGTGCCGGGAAGTGATAAAACACTAACCTTGTCTTTGTTAGATGCAAATTGGTCATAGACCTTGCAAATGAGGTGGCGGACTGAGTTCTTAACAGTGTTATTCATGCAGGGAGACATTAGCCCTTGGAAGGAGAAGTGTCAACGCTCTTTCTCACTTTTCTTTGCCATGATAGTTTTTTCCTTCGGGGTGCCCAATCCCAGAAACTATGAAACCCGCCGAAGCGGGGATTGATTACTTAGCGATATTCATAAATATCTCTTTAGGGGCAATCTCAAAGTATTTATAAAGAGCGGGGCAAAGCCAGCCCTCTTCTTTTAGATCCTTTGAATAGTACCAATTGCCGCCGTTTTCTTCTCTAAGCCATTTCAAATGAAAATTATATTTAGGAAAAGTATTATTAGAGAATATAACTTTTAGTTTGTTATTAGCGATTAGTTTATTATTCCAATAATCCAACATCGAATCAATACCAAGAACCAAAGGCTCTCTTTTCAATTCGCGCAATTCATCATCAATAGCCCAAACGTCATCTTTCTTGTATGGGTTAATCACTAAAAGGTTATTCATTTAATCTCTTTGTATTATTTGTTTTAGTATTTGTTTACCTTTTTCTACTGACTGGATATCTAAATCATACAGTTTATGCCAGTCTTTATGCTCTAACGCCATTAATTGTTTAATACGGCGTTCTAAATTAATTAAAGCTTCACGAAGTTGTACTACTTCTTGGATAGTAATTTTTAGTTCTGTATTCATATTACAAGTGCTTTTTAATCTTATTCCAATATTTATCAGTATCTCTTTTACGCCAATTAGGGCCAGCGTTATGAAGCCGAGCCAAAGTCTCTATGTCATTATTAGCAAAGGCTTTGGGTTCATATCTCATAAAGTATTTTTCACAGACTTTACGGGCAACTGTAGGCTCATAAACCTGAGTATGGCTTCCCTTGACCCCAGAGTCAAGAAAATACATTGGGCGAATTTGGTAAAGACCAAGGGCAGTTTCTTTAGCGTTGACTGCCTTGGGGTTGTTGCTGCTTTCGACAGCAGCCATTGCGCGAAACAAGTCTTCTTTGGTGCCATAGTTTCGGCGCGAGGAACCAAGGGCGACAAGGGCGACAGCAAATAGAGATAAAGCGATTTTGTTCATATGAGAGAAAATATCAGATTCAGAGAGAGAGTCAAACTTTTTTTCGATTTAATAGTTTTTTCTTTCGGGGTGCCCAAACCCGGAAACTATCGAAAGTTTCGCACTTGTTTCATGAGGGTCAAAATTTCAAGAGTAAATCATTAAAAAACTCTTGACAAAAATCCCTGTCGTGGGTTCTCCCCACGCACCATGAGTGCGAAACTAAAAGGGTAACGGTGTTTCTAAAGGCCCAACTATCAACACCCGCCGCAAGTTCTCCCTGCGTACCATGCCGTTACCAGTGCCCTCACTTCGACTTCGAAGGAGGCAAAATTTGTTTGAAGTCAACCAGCCCACCAGAAAGGTCTCTGATCAACTCTCTCTCAACACTAGTGACGGTTTTCTTTCCCGTCAACTGAAAAATGATTTTTGCGTCGTTTTCATTGGCGACGTACTCGCGGGTAGTCCCGTAGACTTCGCGGTTGTAAAACTCAATTGTTCTTTTCATTACCTCTACAGCTTAAGCTTTGCGGGGAGAGAGTCAAATAAAAAGTAAAATTATTTTCGCACACGGGGCGCATGGGATAGTTTTCGCGTCTGGGGTGCCCGAAACGGGAAACTATAAAACCCCGCCGAAGCGGGGGTGAGGTTTTTCAGTCAACGAACTTGACTTTGAACCAATTGGTCTTGTCAAGGATTTTTTCGGCCCTATTCTTGATGTCGATCTTCGTTTCTAGGGCCATGCCCTCAACATAGGAAATGTCATTTTGCAAGCGGAGAATCAAGAGGCGCATTTCGGCAAGGTCTTCGTGCCGGATCTTGACGCAAGACAACTCAGAAGACTTAGTCTCTTGTGGGCTTTGCGCGATGAGGTCGCGGAGATCGCTGGCGGTATCGATGCTTTCGTGTTGTGTTTTCATTACAGAGACAAGTTATCAGATCGGTGGAGATTGTCAAAAATTATTTCAATTTGGCGCAAATAAAGTGCAAATAAAGGTCTTGACAAGTGCTTCCGCCTATGCTCCGCCATAGTTTTCGCATCTGGGGAGCCCAAATCGGCAAACTATCGATTAGGTATCAGAACTAATTAAAAATAAATTTTGACAGGTTGCGTGGGTGTGCTAAAGTTCACTGTCGGGTAGTTCTCATTTATAAACACAACATGAGTATCAATACAGAAACCACAATTAAGTTTAGTAATTTAGAGGAAGTGATTATCACTAACTCTGGAACCGCCAATGCATATGTCGATTCCGCTTTTCATAAACAATTGAATCGCGATTTAACAGAAGCTGAGTGTGATAGTATCACTGATTTATACTTTCAAGAATTGTACGAATTGCATCTCAACCGTTTCTAATATGAAAATCATAGATGGCTCTCTTAAAAACACCTTCACCAATGTCTGCAATTTCAAAGTTAATGTGTTTGGCTCTGATATTGCTGTTGAAGTGATATTTGATTATGATATTGAGAATGGTCAGCAGTATGTTGTTATGGTTGCTTATGATAAATCAGTCTTCGATGCTGATTCTATTGTTGAGATTGATGATTACATCAACACCAACGCTATAAAAGAATGGGATATATATATCAATGAACCATAAGTAATACAATCCCGCTGTAGCAATACGGCGGGTTTTTTTGTGTCAAATATTATTTAAATATTAAACAAATAACGGTCAAATAAGACACCCCCGTTGTAGTAATACAATAGGGGTTTTTCATAGTTTTTGCTTTTGGGGAGCCCGAATCGGGAAACTATGGTGAAGCAAATCTCATGCCAAAGTCCTTTGTTAAATTCTGGTGACGAATCACTTTCTCCCTTGCTTTCCCTTGTGTGTGTGTTATTGTGTGGACGATGAAAGCAACAATGCAGTCCTTGATCGAAAAAATCGAATCCCACCCTGACTTCAGTGTGCCGCAAGGCGCGTGGGTCAGCGTGTATCGCCGCAGTCAGAACTACGGTGGTCCAGAAGAAGGCGGCTGGTGGTACAACCGCAACACGTTGGCGGGCTCTGTCTATTTCCCTGCAATGGAAACCGCCGAGGCTTGGCTTGAAAAGGCCAAGGCGGAAGTGGAGCGCGAAAATCGCGAGGAAGCCCCGGCGCGGCATCGCGCAATGGCATCCCTTCCGGGCGAGGAATATGACACAGCTTATCACGATGAAGGCTACATCCCTACGGGGTGGAGCGACGGGGGCGAGCTATGGGTCACAATTGAGCAGGTCAGGGGCGAATGTGACAATAGCGCGGAAGATCGCCCGCATTATGAATAAACGCTAAACAAATACAATAACCCTGCTGTAACAAACAGTGGGGTTTTTTTATATCGAATATTAATCAAATGTTCTGCAAATAACAACCAAATATGAATAACGAATAGTGATTTATCACTAATTTGATAGTTTTTACTTTTGGGGAGCCCAAATGCGGAAACTATGTATTAAGTATGTAAATTGGTCAAAAATAAATTTTGACATCCTGTGTGGCTGTGTTAAGGTCTTATCGTAAGTTAATACTTATTTAAAAACAATATGATCGAAACTATCGAAAACGAAACAGAAACCCAAGTCGAGTACCTCGATTGGGACGAAAGCTTTGGCTTGTTCTGTTCTATTAATAAGGACATCGAGTTTTTGACTGGCCGAGTCAATTACTATAGCGCCACCGCTACTTATAATCCTGAGAGCTTAGAGTTTTGGAACGAACGCTTAACTCGTTTGGTTAGTGTCAAAAACAAGCTACGAAAGGGCGTTCAAGTAAATACTTCAACGATTAAGTACTTTTCGTGAAATAGTAATACAACAGCCCTATTGTAATACAATAGGGTTTTTTCATAGTTTTTACTTTTGGGCTGCCCAAAACGGGAAACTATGGTGAAGCAAGGACCGTGCTAAAGTCCTTTGTTACTTTTGTGTGACGAATCACTTTTGTTGTTGATCTCAGACGAAAACCTAGTAAAATTATGGGCGACGGTAAAAATCAACTAAAAACTCTATGAGATGCGAAGACTATCCTTGTTGCGGTCACGAAGCTGGCGGTTGCCCCCAAATCGATGAGAACGGCGCAGAGCGCTTCCGTTGCGCTTGCTGCTCCGTCCTGATGGCTCCAAAGGCACGGAGCGCCGTTTGCGAGCCTTGCCACAAGCGGCGGCGGGCTTCAGACGAAGACTTTGAGCCGTACTATGACAACGAAGATTGATAGATAGTAATAAACACAAACCCCGTTGCAGTAATGCATCGGGGTTTTTTGTGTCAAATATTAATCAAACATTACGCAAATATTACGCAAATAAAGGCCAAATAATAGTAATACTAGTGATTTATCACTGATTTCATAGTTTTTCACTTTGGGGACCCCAAAACAGAAAACTATCGCTTATTTATAAACAACTATTTATAAACAAGAAACCCCCTGTATTACTACAGAGGGTTTGTCACTAAGGGCCTTATCTAGTCATTCCTACTATCAGTAGGATTAGCAATAGTATTATCATAGCTCGCCCTTATTGTATTTGCCTTCTAACTTGAGGAGGCCGCTGTTTATATTGGCTTTTGTATTAATCCAAATATCGGGATCAATATCAAGTTCTTTACAATCGGCTATTTGTTTATCACAATGAATGATTCTAGCTTTAAGAGCTAATTGTATATGTACTAATTCCATTAAAGATACTGATTCGGTCATATTGTATTAGGATAAGAGGTTGTTATTAATTGCGCGTTTTAAGTATTCGCGCCCCACTGTTTGTATATCAGCCAACGTATATTGCAGGATCTTCTACGTTAATACAATTATCAACTGCAATAGTGAGAAACTTCAGTTCCTCTTTGTCAGAGCGATATTGTTGTATATATTCGTATTGCTCTTGTGTAATAGGCTGATTGTCTACTAATAGGTCAAACCTATTCTTCTTGCTATTAGTAGGAAGCCCAGCCAAATACAATTGGCCGGTCTTATTGTTTCTCACTAAACCGTCTCTAACGAAGGTAAACCAATTAGGCTTACCAACTGCATCAGGATACTTATTGTTATACGTTTCCTCGCCCGCAAGCGTTATAGCAAAACGAAAGTCGCGTGTAACACGACCGTTATATATATTGATAGGAAGCCCGCTACGTCCGCCCTTATTCAATTTATATTCGCCGTCCATTAGCACTGTTGCTATATGGCCCGCTTTTACTTTATTAAGATCAATCATGCTGTTGTATTTATATAGTGACGTTGTATTTATATAAGAACCAAACTGACTATGACAATTTAACATAGCACTATATATATACAATAACTAAATCTACTTTAATTTTCTACGTTAACGGGCACTTGGCACAGCTTATGCTCCGAGCGTAGCATGAACCATGCCAACCGACTTGGCACGACTCTTGCTGCGGGCGTAGCACGAAGTGTGCCAACCTATGGGCGACGATAGTTTTTCAAATTGGGGACCCCAAAACAGAAAACTATGCTTTCCACGGACTTGGCATAGAACCTGCTGGGGAGCATAAAGTGTGCCAACCTAGACTTGGCATGGGACTTGCTGGGGAGCATGAAGTGTGCCAACCTAGACTTGGCATGGGACTTGCTGGGGAGCATGAAGTGTGCCAAAACCAATTGTAACATTTGTGTGACGGAAGCCGTTTTCCGTTGTCCTTGCTCGTTTTCTTTGTATAATCGAAGGACAGGCAATGACGCTTGTGGAAACTAAAAAACACTATGGGAATTCAAATTGGACAAATTCGTGCGGGGCAACTGGCGACTATTCTGGTCACCGGCGAGCATGAAATGGCGACGGGGGGCACTATGGGCAGGCCTAGAAACCCTCTGCGTGACCGCGTCACGCGTGACCACCGCTTGGTCCTTCGCGTCTCTGGCGTTGAAACCTACAACCGTCGCTTGACGCGTGACGGTCGAACTCCTGTTGGTGCCCCCACCTATTGGGAATGGGTCAAGGACAGCGAAGGCAAAGTGATTGACGGTCTGGCGGTTCACAAGAAAAACGGAACCCTTTATCTGGTCTGTGACCCCACAAGCGTCACGCGTACCGTCCGTTATTTGGTTGACAACCGCGAAGCGACACCGTCAGAACTGGCGACGATTCACGCGTACCGAAAGGACAAGTCTGACAAGGACCCAGACATCTTGCTTTTCAAACTTGACTCTGTCGCAAACTTAGAGTGAAAAAAACAGACCCCGCTTTCGAGCGGGGTTTTTTGTGTCAAAATATTTCCTTGACATTGCCCCCTATTTTTGGAAATATTGCCAGAGGCTTTTCAAATACGGCGGCGGGGGGGTCTAAAAATCATTCTGCCCTTCTTCTATTAATATACCTCTTGTTAATATATCCCTCTATCATTCTATCCTTAAATCAATAATTCTTTCTTTTATTAATGATATCCATTAAAAGAAGTCTATTCTCTCTCTCCCTTTAAACACATTACTAAATAATTACTATCTTTATGTAAGAGTCCCTATTTCTCAAAAAATAAGACCAAAAGGAAGACCTAGAAACTTTGCAGGGTCAAAAAATCCCCGGACCCCCCTGTGAAAAATACCTTTTTTAGATATAGCTTGTGTAGATATATCTAATGTTAATCAAATGTTCTGTCTGTAACATTGAAAAAGAAGATATAGAATTTAACAGAGTAAAAGGTAAGTGCAACCCTTGTTGCCACTCCCAAGAATACAATAGGATTAAAGAAATGATGGGCCATCCTGAGACTGGCGAGATAGTCTATCTCAAAAAAGTCATCTTAAACAAAGCAAAAAAGCGTTCAAAAAAGAAGGGTCTAGAATTTGACCTCACCTTATCCGATTTAATAAGTCTTAAAAATAATACCTGCCCCATTTTGGGCTGCGAAATACTATATAAGTCAGGAATAGACCATAAGAGATCAGCATCCCTAGACAGGATAGACCCAACTAAAGGATACATAATTAGTAACGTTAAGATAGTATCCCACGAAGGCAACTCCCTAAAAAATAGAAACAATTTCCATTCCGCCGTTAAGATGCTAGAATATATAATAACTAATTCGCCGCCAGAGGATATGGCTCCTGAAAAGAAAGATCAATTACTTAACCTGCTTAAAGACTTTTAACAACTCCTCCTCAAATAACTTGTCTTCACTATACTCGATATTTATTTGTTTTGTATTTTCCTCACCCTTAATTATAATACTAATATATGGCAAATCATATTTCGCACAAGTCATCGAAGCGAGAGTTACTAGACAACAATCGCAAATCTTTATTTGCTTCCCATCTTCTGCAATCATATTAAAATAAACAAGTTTCCGCGCCTTAAAGAATAATAAATAATCTTCCTTATTGTATGACAGTTCACAACCCTCACAACATATTCTCTTCCTGCAAGTCTTGGGGTTTACAACTGTAACATTTAATTTGTTCTTCATCTTATATAATACATGTAATTAAAATAATAAAGCCAATGAAAATGTCAAAAAAAGATACCTCCCAACACATCGCGCAAAAAGACAAAGTCAAAGACGACTTTGAAATTCGCAAACTGAAATGGACCCCGAAACAAGAACAAATCATTCAAGCGGCTTTAGATAAGACTACCAATATAGTTATCCTAGATGGTCTTCCGGGCACAGCGAAAACTTTATTGAGTGTCTATTGCTCCCTAGAACTATTAAAAGCCAAAAAGATCTCTGATATTGTATACATCAGATCCCTAATTCAGAGTACAGATGGTCAAACTGGCTTCTTGACTGGCGACTTAGACGAGAAGACCTTCTTCTATAACGTACCTCTATTTGATAAGCTAGAAGAATTACTAAATAAGTCCAGTATTGAATCACTATACAAGCAAGAAAGGATCAAAACCTATCCAGTCTCTCTGCTTCGCGGTTACACCTTTAACGTTAACTCCGTTATTTTGGATGAGGGACAAAACATGATGTTTGACTCTCTCGTAACGGCGGCAACCCGAATGGGTAAGTTTAGTAAGCTATTTATTTGCGGCGATAGCATTATGCAAAACGACTTAGGCAAGAGATCTGGCTTTAAAGAGTTCTGTGAGATCTTCCAAGACCAAGATAGCCGAGATAATGGTATTCAATACTTTAAACTTGGACAAGAAGACATTATGAGAAGTGGTATTGTCCGCTTTATTGTTGACAAGATCACTAAATACAAAGAAATTATTCATTAAACTTTTGTTTCATCCTTTGGTGGATAAGCCTTGATAAAGTATTCGCGCATTTAGTTACTTTTGTTTCTGATTCGTGCCAGAAGAATGCGTGTAATACTTCGTGGATTAGAATGTTGATCGTCTTTTGTTTCGTCAATTTGGGATCAATTATAATCTTTGGATCGTCCATCTCTGGCGAATCGCATATGCCATAGCACCCTCTGGGGGGTTTGGCCCAATTGATGACGTATTCAACCTTTTCGTTATTTTTAAACGAATACTTCATTCTTCTACAATTACACTTGCTTATTTGCTATTATCAAACTATAATAAATAAATGAATTATGCAAAAAATTTACTGCTCCAAATGTGGCAATCCTAATTTATATACTCAAGCAAAGCCAAAATTTTGCTCTGCATGTGGCACTCCGTTCTATGGTGTTATCGTAGAAAAGCCACAAGATAAGAAGCTAAGAGAAAACAAAGTTCGCGCTCAAGAAGAGCTTGACTCTGAAGATGATGAAGATGATTCAGAAGCTTCTACCGGAATTCCTGAATTGAAAGGTGGTCTAGATGTTGATATCGAATTTGATGCTCCAAAGAGAGAATCTCTCTCTAAAATTGCTGGTACAGTGCCAGATCAACTCTTGCAAGGTCAACAAAGATTTACAGAGAAAGTCTCTGCCAGAGAGATGATGAAAATATTTAAACAAGAAGCCGGTACACTAAGGCAAAAATAAAATGTCTGATAAAACTCAAAACCAATCCTTTGAAAGTAACATTGCTATAGTAGATGAAGAAATTCGCAAACGCAAGGGCAAGTGGACCCTTGCTGCACTGTCTTGGATTGATTTTGAGGACGTTGAGCAGATACTAAGGATTCATATTTATAAAAAATGGAGCCTATATGATCAGAAAAAACCCCTTGCCCCTTGGTTAAATATTATTATCTCTAATCAGATAAAAAACATTATAAGAAACAACTATGGTAATTATGCTAGACCTTGTTTGAAGTGTGCGGCGGCAGAGTGGGATGATTCTTGTTCAATATATGGAGAGCAGTGCAAGAAGTGTCCAATGTATGCCCATTGGGAGAGCAATAAAAAAGATGCTTTCAATACAAAAGTAACCCTTCCTCTTGAGAATCACATTAAGGAAGTCCACGACATGACCAACGAAGGCTTTGACCTTCTAAGGAGTACCCAAAGTTTATCTTCAGCATTAAAGAAAGTGCTAAAGCCAGCAGAGTGGATGGTCTATGAGATGCTCTGTCTAAAAAATCAAAGAGAAGAAGAAGTAGCAAAACTATTAGGCTTCAAGACTACTGAAAAGAATCGTTCCCCCGGATACAAACAGATAAAAAACTTAAAGCGCTCTATCCTTATAAAAGCTAAGAAGTGCATTGTGAGTGGAGAAGTGGAAATTTATGGCTGAAAACGAAAATCAACCTCAAGAACTTAATGACCAACAGAGACTGGCAATTTTAAATGAGTGGAACAATCGCCCTACTAATCCTCCTTCTCTGCTTGAACTTGTTAGGGTTGCTTTTCCTGACGCTGAAGGCGCAGACGGTAGAAGTTGGCACGGTAAGAAGGTTAAAGAGTTCTTATCCACAAGACAAATTAAAGCAAGGGCTTCGTATGAGTACTTGGCGAAAGATAAGATCGAATTATCTCCAGAACAAAAAGAGTTTGCTGCTAATAATGCCGGTTCAATGGGCGCACTTGAGATTACTAAAAGTGTTTTCAACAATCAAAACCTTACTAGCCTCAGTCAAGAGACTCGTACAGTAATTGAGTTCATTAAGACCCTTGATCAAAAAGTAATTCAAGCAGGTCCAGTCTCCCAAAGAGATACAGAGAGTATAGCTGATTCTCAATACATGCCGCCAAAGACTTTTGAGCGGATGCTCTTTCGTATCAATAGATATGTGCATGAAGGCATTGATAAAGACAAAGTCACTTCGCGCCAGAAGGCCGCTATTAATGCTATTATTGGATACATGCATACTTATCGGTTTTTGCATCAGATAAATAGTTACTCTTCTAATATTGACCGTGAATTATTTGAAAGTTCTTTTGTCCGTTATACATTTGATAAACCAGACCTTACTCAAGAAGAGGTAGACCAATATATTGTCCTAGCTACTGAAGTGGTAATCTCTGCTAATATCCAAGAGACCATTCAGACCCTTCAAGATCAGATTGATATGGAAGTAGATGGGGGCGGCAAAATACCTATGGCTCTTATTGAGGCTATTAGCGGCGCAAGAAACGAATATAATCAATCAACTATCCGCCAGCAAAAACTTCTCAATGATCTTAAAGTAAAAAGAAGTGATCGCCTTAGTAAACAAATAAAAGAGAACGCCAGTATCCTCAATTTAGTTCAGATGTGGAAAGAAGAAGACTCTCGCACAAAGTTATTGAAACTTGCTGAAAGGAGAAAGGCAATGGTCAAAAATGAAATAGACCGCTTGTCTACAATGGATGAAATCAAGTGTCGTATCTTAGGAATTTCAGAAGATGAGGTGTTAAATGGCTGAAACATGTAAAATATGTCAGAAAGTTTATGAAGTAGATGCAGATTTTAATCGCCATCTCAAGGCTCATAAGCTTAGAGTAATAGAATACTATCAACAACAGCATCCTCGCTATGATGCTTTTGATAATTCAATAATTATATACAAAAATAAAGACCAGTACTTCAATACTGACTTTAATAATAAAAACAATCTCAAAAATTGGCTCAAGGCCCAGTCTCTAGAGAAGCAAAAAGAATATTGCAAAGACTTTCTTATCAAGAGGAAAGAGAAGAAAGGCTTACAGTATACGCCCTCTCAAGTTGAGCTTCGTAGTGTGTTAAGCCCAAGTGTTATTTACTTGCAAGAAATTTTTGATAGCTATTACAAGCTCGCTGAAGACATTGGTTTTAAAAATAAGTATGTATATCCAAATAATTTGGATAATCTAGCTCAATTACAAACCAAAGGCTCAATCATTTATATTGATACCCGAGAACAGAAGCCATTTATCTTCAATATGGCCTCTGAAGTTCGCACCCTTAAGTTTGGAGACTATGGATTTAGTCATCCAAGCTATGATGGCAAACTTTATTTTGAGAGAAAGTCTATCTCTGATTTTATTGGGACACTAAGCGCAGGTTACGAAAGGTTTTGCCGAGAGATTGAGAAGGCAAGCGAAGCAAAAGCTAATATGGTCATCATTGTAGAAGAAAGCTTAAGCAACGCTCTGTCGTTTAATCATCTGCCTCATGTATACAAGAAAGCTACAAAGGTAAACCCTGAATTTATATTCCATAACGTCAGAGAATTAATACAAAAATACCCTCATGTGCAATTCTTATTTGCAAAGGGGCGCAAAGAGTCTGTTAGAGTAATTGAGAAGATGTTTTCTACTGATGAGAACTTTTTTAAATACGATCTGCAACTTTGCTACGACCTAAAGATGCTATAATATGTGGTATACCCCAGAAAAATATAATAGAATAATTCCAAATCTAAACGATGAATATTCTAGACTAAAAGATACTCTTGAAGACAAAGAAGCTAAGATAACTTTAGCTAAATTTTTGCGTTCTAACATTGGTATAACTACAGAGCTAATTTCTGGTATAAAATTATGGCCTTATCAAGAGGTTGTAATTAAAGCCATGTTGAATCGGAACTTTTGTATGAATGTGTGGGGCCGTGGTGCTTCCAAGTCTTTTTCTGCTGCGGTATTTTGTTTTTTGCAATGCATATTTGAGCCCAAGAGCAAGATCCTAATTGCTGGTCCAACATTCAGAACAGCAAGAAGCATTTTTAATTCAATAGAAAAGATTACTGAGTCTAAAGGCGCAGATCTTTTAATGCAAGCGTTCGGCGCAAAGTCAAAACGCAATGATGAATACGATTGGTCAATTAATGAGGGTTCAATAAAAGCTATTCCTCTAAGCGGCGAAAAGATTCGTGGTTTCCGTGCTAACGTCCTTGTACTAGACGAGTTCATGCTTCTACCGGAAGACATTATTAAGAATGTATTGATGCCATTCTTGATTGTGCCGCAAGATATTAAAGAACGTATTAGTATTCGCGAACAAGAAGATGATTTAATTAGCCAAGGAGCAATGACAGAAGCTGACCGCATGGAGTTTAAGAACACTTCTAAAATGATTGCCCTGTCTTCAGCCTCTTATACTTTTGAGAACCTCTATAAGACTTATAAAGAGTGGTGTGATAATATCTACTCAAAGGAGCCAACAAGTGCTACTTATTTTGTCTCTCAATTAAGTTACGAAGCCCTTCCTCCAGAGATGATAGACTCTTCAATTACAGAAGAAGCGCAAAATGGTGGAGCTTCTCATGCTTCTTTCTTAAGAGAGTATTGCGCTCAATTCACTGATGGTAGCGATTCTTATTTTAGCATGAAGAAAATGGAAGAGTGTACCCTTAAGTTCGAAGAACGCCCCCATTCTCAAATTAAAGGAGATAGTAGTAAGCAATATATTTTAGCAATGGACCCTAACATGAGCGATAGTCCAAATGCTGACTATTTTGCAATGGGTATTTTAGAGATAGACCGAGAAAATAAGAACGATACCCTAGTCCATTGTTATGCTGGACTTGGGAGCTTAAATACTCATATCAAATACTTTCATTACTTAATGACGAGCTTTAATATTGTTTACATAATCTGCGATAATGCTGGTGCTGACATCTTCTTCAACACTTATAATGAATCTCAATATGTGAATTCAGAATCTGAGAAGATTAAGTTTATTGATTTCGATTCTGATCTTGAGGGTATTGAATACACAAGGATGGTGCAAAAAGCTAAGAGTCAATACAACCTTGAGAACAAGCAGATAGCAGTCACTCAAGTATTTACTACTACATTTATTAGAAGAGGTAACGAAAATCTACAAGCGGCAATTGATTATAAGAAAATTTGGTTCGCTTCAAAGACTGTAGCTAATGAAACGTTCTTTAATGAAGAGATAAATAAGAGAATACCAGAAGAGATTATATTCGTAGAAGAGAACAAGGACTGGAACAAGTTAGATTTAATAGAACACCAAGACTTATTGGTTTACAACACCAAGAAACAATGCTCGCTAGTTGAGTTCACTACTAGCAGCCGTGGATCTGTTAATTTCGACTTGCCTCAACACCTAAAGCGTTCCAATTCTCCCAATAGAGCAAGAAAAGATAATTACACTGCTTTAATGTTAGCGAAATGGGGTTCCAAATGCTATAATGACATTATGACTACTGAAAATAAAATAGTAGCTGCGGGATTTACACCAATTTTAATTTAAAATGTGTAATTAATTATTAGGCTTATGGCAAAGGTTAAAAAAGAAAAAACTGAGGAATCTTCTTTCGCTCCAATGATGGTCGAAGGCTCTACCCCTGCTCATGGCGGAGTAGCAAGCAGAGTCACTGAGACGAGAAGCCGTAGAAATGCTGCATCAACCATTGAGAGAACAGATCGTTTTCGCAATATTGATGAAGGCATGGTGCCATTTAACTATGCCACTGGCTATAATTACAATAAGTCTAATATTGACGTAAGAGATACAGTTATCTTGTGCCAAAAAGCTTATTATAACTTTGGCTTATTTAGAAACACTATTGATTTGATGTCGGAGCTTTCTTGCGGTAATCTGCATTTGAAAGGCGGAAATAAAAGCGCAAGAGACTTCTTCCAAGCCTTATTTAATAAGATAAATATTACTGCCCTTCAAGACAAGTTCTTTAGAGAGTATTATCGCTCTGGAAATGTTTTCATCTATAGATACGACACTACCATTAAAGAAGAGGATGTATCTAAAATTAGCCAAGTTTTTGGTTCTCAAGTATTAGCTGCGAAGATTTCTTTGCCAGCTAAATACATCATCATCAATCCAGCCGATGTTCAGGTCAATGGTAACCTTTCTTTTAATAGAGGGCAGTATTACAAAGTCTTAACTGATTACGAGCTTGAACAAATTAGGCACCCAAGAACAGAAGAAGATCAGGAAATATTAAACTCTCTTGACCCTCTTGTTAAAGAACAAGTTTTAAAAGGAAAAGCCACAGCAGTTCTATTACATCTAGATACTAAAAAATTCTATGCTGTATTCTATAAGAAACAAGATTATGAACCATTCGCTGTGCCAATGGGATTTCCAGTTCTTGAAGATATAAGCGCTAAAATTGAAATGCGCCGTATGGATATGGCTCTTACGAGAACAATCCAACAAGTCGTTCTGCTTATCACAATGGGAACTGAGCCAGATAAAGGCGGTGTGAACCAAGAGAACTTAAAGACGATGCAAAATCTCTTTACTAACCAATCTGTTGGTAGAGTCCTTATTGCAGACTACACAACAAAAGCTGAATTCGTTATCCCTCAAATTGCAGACATCCTTGATCCAAAGAAGTATGAAATAATTGATAAAGATATAAATATTGGATTAAACAATATCTTAATTGGAAACGAAAAGTTTGCCAACACCACTACGAAAGTTTCTCTTTTGGGACAAAAATTAATGCAAGCTCGCCAAGCTTTTATCACAGACTTCTTACTTCCTGAAATCAAGAGAATTTCTAAAGAAATAGGGTTCAAAGTATTTCCTACTCCATTCTTTGAAGATATGGACCTTAAGACAGATCAAAATCTTAACAGAGTTTACACTCGCCTTATAGAGCTTGGGGTCCTCACTCCAGAGGAAGGTCTTAAAGCTATTGAAACAGGAGTATTGCCAAGTCCAGAAGAGTCACTCCAGTCTCAAACTAGTTTCGTTGACCTAAAAGACAAAGGCTTTTATCAACCTCTAATTGGTGGACCTAAAATAGATGCCGGTAGACCGGCAGGTAGCACCGGAATTAAACAGACAACCAAAAATGTCAAACCAGTTGGCACTTCTTCTAAGGCGAATTACAGCGTGACTAAGTTGAAAGACGTAGTTGAAGCCACAAATAAATTAGGCGACGAAGTAGAAACCCTTTTAAAGAAAAAACATAAACTTAAAAAACTAAACGATAAACAAAAAGAAGTAGCTCTTGACATTACAAAAATTATAGTCGCTAACGAAGAAAAAAGCAATTGGTCTTCTAAGATTACTGAATACGTCCAATCTCCTGTAGACAAGAACACAAAGAGGATAGAAGAGATTCATGAGATTGCTTGCGAACATCAAGTGGATTCTTATATGGCTAGCTTGCTTTACCATAGTAAAATCTAATGCCTACAAATAGAGTAATCTATAACAATCAGTTGTTGCTTGTTGGACCTGCTCCAGCAAGTGGTTACTATTTTTGTGACCCTAATGGCTCTCTTTTGCCTACGGGACTCTATAATTTGGTCCAACCTCTTAAGAGAGTAAATCAATTTAGTTACCAAATCACTACTCAGCCAGCAAGATTCACTGAAATTGGAAATGCTTCTACAATTTATGATTACAACCTAAAGCGACCAGATATAAATCTTAGTTTTAATTACAACATTAAAGATTTAAGAAATGAAGCTAGACTTGGCTTTTATGTAGAGCTTGGGATTCCGAATTTAGATCAATTCGATGGTGGACAAATATATCCTAGTGGAAATATCTTATCAGGATTCACTTTTGGAGATCAAGGGTTTGCCTACAATACTGATTTAACACTTCCAACAAATAACACATTTAAATACCCGTTCAAATACAGAGATCAAAGAAATATTTTCTTGTCTATTAACCCAAATCCCGCAGACGTTATTAACTCTAATTTGTCTGGATTCCCTGTATTGGCTTTTGGTAATTGTTATATTACTTCTTATGGAGTAAATGCTAAAGTGAACGAAATCCCAACAGCTTCAGTTAATTGCACGGCGCATAATGTAATTTATTACTCTTCTGGCACCAACGCAGTATCTCCTTTTGTTGAACCCAAGAGTGGGTTGCTTAATACGGGAGTTCGTTTTTCTATTCCTAATTACAACGCAGCATACGAAGAAATAGGTAACTCAATTTCAGTCTTATTACCCGGAGAAATCACGGTAGATGTATATGATGCGGGCTCTATTTCTAAAACTAAATCAAATGTAATCATACAAGACTCGGCAATTCAGGGTTTTAATTTTAATATCCCATTAGATAGAGAACTCGTAAAGACATTGGGCTATGTTTACCCAGTAGATAGGCAAATAAATACACCAATCACTGTTGAAGGTGCTTTTTCTGCTATTTATAAAAATTTAATCTATTCAGGAGACTTAATATCAAACATAAAATCAGAATCTAAATATGATATCGTAATTAAGATGAATAAGGATTCTGAGACGATTATAAGATACGATATTAGAGGAGCAAAGTTTAAAGACCTTTCTTACGATTCTTCAATCGGCGCTAATGCTGTTTTAGATTTTAGTTTTTATTGTGATATGGACCAAAATGCTTATCCTCATCCTAATGGTTTGTTTATGAGCGGATTATTGAAGGGATTGAATTACACAAACTTTAATACAAATGGGCCATTATAATTTCCTTAATTAGTAATTTTCAGTGTATTTATTATCAACTACAAATTATGAGCTTACAAGGTTTAGAAATTGAAATCATAGAATCAAAGAGGTCTGGGCCTAAAAGCTCTGCTCAGACCCCTGCTAAACCTTCTGAAAAGCGCAGTGGTTCTGATAAAAATCCTGCTGGTAGCGCAGGAACAAAAAGTGATAAAGCAATAGAGTTTTCTGCTAAAGTAGTTGAAGCTTTAAAGTCTAAAGTTAGAGAGCATAATAGCAAATATTCTAAGAAAGTAAGCTTAAGTCAATTAAAGAAAGTTTATCGTAGAGGCGCTGGAGCTTTTAGTTCTAGTCATAGACCCGGAAAAACAAGAGGACAGTGGGCAATGGCCCGTGTGAATACTTTCTTAAGAATGATGGCTGGTAAAACTGTTAAAGATGCTTACCGCAAAGCTGATAGTGATGTAGCTAGAGCTTCAGAAATTGATGTTACAGGTTCTTGGGAACCAAATGATGGTGATTTCTCTCAAGCAGATAATGATATTCAAGACTATAATCTTGATTATGATTTTGAAGATGAGAATGATCTATACTTGGATACAGAACAAGAAAAAGCAAATTGGCTAGAATATATTTAACATGAAAACAAAAGAACTCGAAATCGATATTTCTGATAATATTATCGCCGCAGATAATCAAAAGAAAACTCTCAATAAACCTTTTAGAACTTCAAACGGTCCAAAGAAGTTTTCTGTTTATGTCAAAAATGAAAAGGGAAATGTCGTAAAGGTTAACTTTGGTGACCCAAACATGGAGATCAAGAGAGACAATCCTGCAAGAAGAAAGAGTTTTAGAGCAAGACATGGTTGCGATAAGAATCCCGGCCCTAAATGGAAAGCTAAATATTGGTCATGCAGACAATGGAGAAGCTCTGCTCCAGTCGAAGGTTCTGCTGATATAGAATCAGAAGCTAATAAAGGCTTGTGGTACAATATCCAAAAGAAAAAAGAGCGTATGGGTAAAAATTATAAGCCAGCGAAACCCGGAGATAAAGATTATCCAAAGCAAGGTGCCTTAAAGAAAGCTCAAGCAAGTGAAGAAGAGTGGGATGGGATTACTTTCTGGAATCAAGAAGAATTATTAAACATCTATCCTGATCTTTCTAAGGCAGACGATATTGCAATCGAAGATGATTCTGAAGAGATGATGTATCATACTCAAGACGCTGCTGAAATGGCAGTTGGTCAATTTTCTCTTTGCGTCGAAAAATTACAAGATCTAATTGTTAAGATTCAAACAGATCCAGAGATTGCTTTGGAAATTTCTGAACCTTGGATTATTAACAAGATCGCTATTACTGAACATAACATTAATGCCATCCATACTTATCTAGTTTATCCAAGAGGTGGATTCTTAAAAAATGGACAATCTGAAGATGTTTCTGAAGATCCTAATGAAGATGTCAGTGAAGGGCCAGAATCAGTCGAAGCTAGTTCTTATGATGCAGGTCCTATGTATATGGTTGGCAGCAAAGTAAAGAACATAAACAGATCTTGTTATCATTTCGGCAGCGAAGGAATTGTCACTGAAATAAAAGAATTACCTGATCGCATGGGCAAAGTAATTTCTTATCAAGTTACAAACGAAGGAGAGACTTACAAAAAAGGCGACGTACTTACTAAAACCCCAGACCAGTTAACGAAAATAAATTAAAAAGTGTACAAATATTAAGCAATATGAATATCTTATCATCAATGTTAGAGTTCCAAAACCAAGTTAAAGTTTTCCATTGGCAAACTTATGGCTATTCCGAGCATAAGACTTTTGGAGAATTGTATGATAAGCTTTCTGAAAATATTGATGATTTTGTTGAGACTTTCATGGGCAAGTATGGACGTATTATTGCTAAAGAATCATTTGTATTAACTTTGCAAAACTATAAATCAATTAGCCCTCTTGACACAATGAACAGCTTTATCGCATTTCTTAGCAATGATTTACCTTCTCAACTAGACCCAGCTAAAGATACTGATCTTCTCAATATTAGAGATGAAATTTTAGGAGATGTAAACCAAACTAAATATCTTTTAACTTTAAAATAAATGAAATCTTTTATCCAACATGGCGTAGCTTCGGTAAATGGCCTCGTAGCTAATTTCACTACTTCCGGTGTAGTTATTCAACCTCCTAATAGTGGAAACTCAAGAATTTTCATCACTGATGTAGTAGCGACTAACAATGCTATTACATTGTTGAATGCAAGTGCTACTGCAACTGGTGGTATTTTAGCTTATATCGCTCAAGGCAACTGCAACTTTTCTGTCCCTATTGACGTTCCTGATTTCTCAGGTATTGCTATTATCCCCGTTAATTCAATCGGCAGTATTAATTATTTCTTAGAATAATATGAAATTTGAATTCTCTACAACATTTAGTTCTTCAATCAGACCGTTGGTTTCTGAGGAAAAAGATAAGTATCTATCATTAGCCAGTCTAATTGATGTAGGCAATTTTATTCCTAACGTCAATGCTGAGTCTAATATGGATCTTTTGCCAATTGCTTTTAATGCTTGTGTTGTAAATCGTGTTAATAAAAATGGTGATGTAGTTGATTCTGCTATTGCTTCTGAGATGTATAAAAATTTCATCAATAAGCCAATCAATATTGAACATAATCGCGCCAATGTAGTTGGTGTTATCTTGTCAGCAGGATTTTCTGAGTTTGGGACTGATGCACCACTTACCGAAGAGCAAGTTAAAGACAAAAAAGAACCATACAATATTACTCTTGGTGGTGTTGTTTGGAAAATTGTAAACAAAGACCTTGCCAATACCATCGAAGAGTCTAATGACCCTACTTCTAACAACTACATGAAGGTCAGTGCTTCTTGGGAATTGGGTTATAATGATTTTGAAGTAGCGGTATTAGAGGGATCTGAAAAGAATATCGAAAATGCTACAATCATTTCTGACAAAGAAGAGATTGAAAAGATTAAAGGAAAGTTAACCGGATTTGGTGGCAGCGGAAGGCTCAATGAAAATCAATTAATTTACCGTAAAATTAAGGGCCGAGTCCTGCCTCTTGGAGTTGGCTTAACTGCAAATCCTGCTGCCGATGTTATCGGTGTTAGCGTCAGAAAACAAGAATCTGAACAAATTATAGAGCAAAAAGCGGAAGAAATTTCACAAACGTTAGAATCTAATGTAATTATCGAAAGAAAGAATATGAAAATATCTGAATTATCTCAAATTACTGATGAGTTGCTTAAAGAAGCAACCGCTTCTTCCATCAGGGATTTTATTGGAGAGCAACTTAAAGATGCCTCTGAGAAATTCGCTGCTGAACAAAAAGCTAAAGAAGACGCAATCAAGAACGCCGAAGAGAAGTTCGCTAGTCTCTCTTCCGATTCTGAAAACCTAAAGAAAGAGCTTGAGTCCCTCAAACAATCTTTAGAAACCCTACAACAAGAAAAGGCTTCCAAAGATAAGCAAGAATTATTCTCTTCTAGAATGTTCGGGCTTGATGAAGAGTTTGATCTTGATACCGAAGATAGGGAAGTAATTGCTAACGATATCAGAGATTTGGATGAAGATTCTTTCGCCGCTTACAAGAAAAAGATGAGCGTCCTAATGAAGGAGAAGAGCAAGGCTTACAAGACCTCAAAGGTGCCAAAAGAAGAGAAGAAGCAGACTATGGCCACTGAGACTCAAGAGACCGTTGCTTCTACAGATAATGCTAATGTCGTTGATGATGCTATTAACAATGGAACTCAGCAAGTTGATCAAATCACTGCTGGCATGGTTAATCCATCAAAGACTGTTAAGCAAAAATACCAATCAGCTTTTAATGACGAAGGCTTCGTTATTACAAAATAAACAAACAAATAAATATATAGGAAAACACTATGGCATATTCATCTACTAAAAGATTAATTAAACCATTTCGTGGTTACGGTGAGCATGAAGTTATCAACATGTTCGCTTTCGATCTCGAAACTGTAAACAAAGGAACTTTCGTTAAAGTCCTCGGCGCTGGCTGGAAAAACTCTGATGATTCTTTAAATATCACATCAGCCACTCCTGTCGGAGCTTCATACTTTAACGTCGTTTCTGATCGTTATTCTACCACTGCTCGCGTTACCACTGCTGGTACTGGCGATGCTAACAAAGTCATTGGATTGCTCCTTAATGACGTTCGCGAAACTGACGAAAATGGCGAGAAGCTAATCTACAATCCTCGTAAAGCTGCTGAATTGAGCGCTGTTGTCTCTGGACAAACAGTACCAGTTCTTAAGCGCGGTATTATCTTGGCTTATGCTACTGGCGCTACCGCTGGTAACGGTGCCTTTATTAATACTCTTGGAGAACTAGAGTCAAATGCTTCTATTCATGGTTCTTATGTTAAAGTTGGAACTTATCTAGGTTCTGCTGACGATGATGGTTATGCACTATTGAACCTCGACCTATAATATAACCACTAACCTAACCAATTAATTATAATATAATATGAGACTTAAATTAAAAAATACGCCAGAACAAGTAGAGCTAATCAAGAAGGTTGGTTCTCGCAATCTAGTTGAGGCCGCTGAAGCTATGGAGGCCTTGGCCGCTTTCGTAGGACCAGTTATCCAAAAGGTTCTTGCTCAAGCTGGTACTGCCAGCATGATCTACAAAGACATGGAGTTTAACGAAGACGATAGTCCTTCTTATCCTCTTGATCTTTATTACAACGAGGCCGCTGGCCTAGTTTCCATCTGGGCTCAAAATGTCGCTGGTGGTCTACCCTCCAACTACATGGATCAACCAGTCCAAGAGTTGAAGCTCGCCACCTACCGCCTTGACTCTGCTGTTTCTTTCAACAAGAAATATGCCCGCAAGGCTCGTCTTGACGTAGTCAGTGGAGCTTTGGACCGTATGGCTCAAGAAATGCTCGTTAAACAAGAGCGCAATGCTTGGGCTGTTATCTTAAAGGCCCTTGGCGCTGCTGCTACCTTGAATGGCCGATCAGCTTCTTATTCAACCACTGGAGCTTTGAAGCATCTTATCGCTCCAGTTGGTGGCGCAAGAGCTTTTGATCTAGGCTGCTTGAATGACTTGATTCTCCGCTTTAAGAGAATTAATGTTTCATTTGCTGGTGGTACTCCTTCTGATGCCTCTGCTCGCGGATTGACTGACCTCTTTATTAGCCCAGAAATTAAGGCTAAGATTCGCGCTTTCTCATTCAATCCTATTTTCCCAACTAGCTCCACTAGCCAAACTCAATTGTCTGAAGATGTTCGCACTGAGTTGTATAGAGGCGGCGGGATGGAAAGCTTGTTCGGTATCAATATTATCGAGCTAGTCGAACTTGGTAAGAACCAAAAGTACAACACTCTATTTGATTCATTTGACGTAACCACTTATACTGACATCAATAATGCAAATGCTATCACCTTCGCCACTGCTTCTCATGACCTCTCGATTGGTCTTGATTTGAGCCGTGATGCCTTCATCCGCCCAGTATCTACAAACGCTGAGAGCGGTGGACAACTCCAAGTTCTTCCTGATGACCAATTCATCTCTCGCGCAGAGAAGACTGGTTTCTACGGATTCCTAGAGGAAGGTCGCGTTTGCGTCGATGCTCGCGCTGTCGGTGGTGTTATTACCAACTAATTAAAAACTCTCTTAGTTTTAGCCCCAGAGGTAACCCCTCTGGGGTTTTTTATTTTATATTTTCCTTTATATATATTAGAATATAGTATGGCTAAAAAGAAGCAAGCTCTAGAAGATCTAAATCAAACTCATGCCAAGATTGAAGAGAAGCAGTATCAGACTCTTGACCAGATTCTTGGCGATTCTGGATCAGATAAATATGGTACTTTTAATGAAGACGAATATTGGAGTCAGTTGAATGCCATGACCAAAAGCGATCTCCAAAATCACGCTCTTAAAATGAGCCTTATTCCTGTAGATAATATGAAGATGTTGAGAGAGCGATTGTTGAATGAATTTCGCAGACACAATAATTCTTATCTAAAAGTAACCGGAAATCAAAGATCTAATGATAATAGTGTCTCTGATATTGCCAAACAAATTTTAGCCGAAGGAAGATAATAAATATATGGAACAGACCAATCAACAGCCACCCCAGCAACCTCCATCCGTCAAGGACTTGCCAGATCCTACTGCACAAATTGCCTTAAACACTTTTGTAGGCCTAGCTCGTCAGAGTCGATTGAGTTACGATGAGCATGTATACCTTGATAAGTGTACTGCGGCTCTTCAAAGCGTAGTCAATTCAGCGACGGCTCCAGAGATTCCTCCATTCCCGAAGATGCAACTCTAATGTAAATTAGATAGCAATCTTAAAAACGCAATCTTTAGCTCTCGATTTTTAGGGGGTTAAAGATTTTTTTGTGTAATTAATAATAAGGTTTAAGGTTTACAAATGGCTCAATTTGCAATAGATGAAGTTCTGACGACAGGAATTCAAATTTCTGGTTTTATATTTGATTATTCCAATCGTTTAGGAACTGTCGGTCAAGTTTTGACCTCTACTACATCAGGCGTGATGTGGCAAGCGGATTCAAGCATCTCTGACTTGTCTTCATTAAGTGGGCAAATTGCTGCTACTGGAACTTTATTAAATAATAGAATAAATTCTCTTAGCGGTTATGTAAATCAAACTTTCATATCTGGATCTGGAGTGACTAACTATGTTCCTCGTTGGGATGGAGCTAAACTATTAGTTACTGGAAATATATATGACAACGGCGCAAATGTCGGAATAGGAACTAACGCACCTAACGGAAAACTCCATGTCGTTTCAACCGTTGCTGGCGAAACTGTTCTTAGAACAGATGGCACAAATGGAACTTTATTTTCCATCGTTGACGATCTCAGCGATTCGTTAATGTCAGTAAACAATTCAGCAGGACTTCCAGTGCTGGAAGTTTTTGCAGACGATAGAGTGATAGCTGGGCAGTATGGAAGTGGAGACTTTGTTTTAATTAACAATAAAATTGGTGTTGGTACGAGTAATCCAGCTAATAAGCTATCACTAATTGGGGCCGCAAGTATTGGCTC
>Ga0209296_1000559_pt1 | contig 32454 bp, 45 predicted proteins | sample S_130206_EF_Meta_FD_187319 | JGI IMG/M metagenome (GOLD analysis project Ga0209296, IMG submission 187319) | Freshwater microbial communities from Lake Simoncouche, Canada to study carbon cycling - S_130206_EF_MetaG (SPAdes) (version 2) | ecosystem: Environmental > Aquatic > Freshwater > Lake ... | reverse complement strand
ACAATGCAAATGTGGTGGTTCTTAATGCTTAACTGTTTGTCTTTTAAAACAGCTGGGCATTCACCTTTTGTAAAGTCTTCCATTATTCGTACCACTCTAAAGTTAAAATTGCTATCTCTGCTTTGCTTGACACATTGGTCAACCTAAAGTGAAAGTTAGTCAATGAGCTAAATACATATTCCAGGCCAGAGCCTGTTCCACCGCCTGCCTTTGGACCGCTGCCACCAGGACCAACCTGGGCATCAATCAATGTGCCAAGTGATGTAATGGTTGGATTGATGACCATCGCACATTCACTTACAGTAGAACTTGTTCTATTTCTATTAACTGGTGTAAATGCTGTACCACCAGTGGTAGCTGTTCCTTGATAAATATAGAACTCGCAATCACCACCACACGCATAGCCAGCAGTAATATGTGGAGTAATGCCAGCATTGGACGCCATCACAATATTTATGCTGGCGCCAGCTGCAAGTGGTGTAGCAGATGGGTTCATATGCCATGCAAAGAATGCACGGCCTTCATGCATCCTCACATGGTTTACATCTGCACTGATTGCAGGATAGTCACTGCCAGAGATAACTTGTCGGCCATCTTTATCTTTCTGAGTAAGCGCAACGAATTGCGCTTTTTGATTCTCAGATTCTCTGGTGACGTAAATGATTGACATTTATTTTTTCTTCTTGAGAGCCTCGGCCTCGCTCATGCCAATAGCAATTGCTTGCTGGCGTGACTTGACCTTTTGACCGCTAGAAGATTTGAGCTTGCCACTGGCGTACTCTTTCATGACCTTATGCACTTTTTCTTGCATCTTCATTTTCATGTCTGTAGCCATGGTTACATTCCTCCACCAAGTTTGGATTGAACGCCCAACTCGCTATCTGTACGTTCTTGTGAGAGCAGCTGGCGCAAGCCACCGCCACGTCTGGCAGCCATACCAGCTTGGGTTTTCTTAGCCAGGTTAGTTTCTTGTGTAGCAAGCTGTTGGTCTTGCTTTGCAATCTGCTCTTTCTGTACTCGGATCTGCTCTTCTGCTGCTGCAGTAGATCCACCACCACCACCACCAAATAATCCACCCATGTTTAGCTCCTTGACATCATAAAAAAATCTGCCTCGTCTGGTCCATACTTTTTCATCAAGCCTTCTATCTCGAATCCAATAGCATTTCCCCAACGCACAGCTCGTAAGTCAACGCATCTTACGATTATTTGTAGTCGATGTAAATTCTGCGATATCACTCTGAAATCACGGTAAACAATGGCTGCTCTTGTCAGAGTCTTTGGGTATTTGCGCCCACGTTCCTCTATAAAGCACCACATCTCCTCGACACCCTTCCAGATAGACACCGCACCAAAGCAGGCAACTGGTCTGCCATGCAATATCGCAGTGATAGCGTGGCCACTTCTAGCCTGGTGTTCTAGCATGGTCATAACATCGATGGCTCTGCTGATGGTTTGGAAGTTTTGAGCCTTGACATTCATCACTGCTACGTGGCCAGGTTGAAATGGGACCCAGGTCAGGCCTGGCATAGTGGGCAGATCAGGCAAATACATCAAAATCATCCGATGCAATAGTTTGAGCAATGAAGACTTTGCCATTTGTGCGGTTAGATCCCCTGGTCAGCTGGCGATATTCACCGCCACCAGTGAGTAAGTACCCAAATGCGTCACCCACGTGCGAGTGTTCGTTCTTATTTGGCGTATCTTTGAATCTTTCGTGGCCAGCACCGACAGCAATACGCTTAAAGTGATAGCCACCAGAGAGAGACTTACGCAATAACTTGCATTGCTTGTGGATAAGTAAGCCAGGTTTACCCATAACCATGCGGTTCATTGGCGCAGCTGCAGCCTCACGCCTGGCTTTGAAGTCGTTTGTCGCAGTTGGCTCTGCTTTTAGCCCTAGTGAGCGCAGATATTCAAACGCAGTAGTTTCATAAATGGCGTCACGCTGCATACCCGCAGGGTCACCCCATATGCGTACCTCATATTTTGGGAACCTAGTCTGCAACTCGGTGAGCAATTGCTGGCCAAAGCGCTCTAGACCCATGTCAAAGGTAACGATCTCATGCAATACACGCCACTGGCCACTTGGATGGCGCTGACCAAAGACTGCTGCAGGCGTCAATCCAAAGTCTAGACCGACTTGGATAGGCAAATTAGGATCTGCCTCCAGTTCGGCAGCCATGATGTTGTCATCGTACTCAGGCCAGACGCTTTGACCGTCCTTTACAAAGGTGTAGACGCCTTGGGCATAACAGCGAATCCAGTCTAAGTTTTTGCCAGCCAGCTGCTGCATATAGTAGCCAGCGGGTAGGTTGTTGACGTTCTCTGCTTTCTCATTTAGACGCCACCATTTGCCACTTGCGAAAATATGGTCATTGGCCTCTGGGTTTTCTGGCAGATCTTCTTTAGCCACTTCAAGCACACCACCAGGCTGCTTAAAAAACTTCCATGCGTACTTGCCAGTGATTGGCTCTTTCTCAGCTACTCGATGCCACCAGTGATCATCATCCATCGGGTTGGTATCCATGATGATGCCGTGCCAGGTAGCACCACCATCACGCTTGGTAGGGTATCGGCCAACACGGTGGGTGAGGCCATCAATCACAGCCTTTGGTAACTCACGTGCCTCATTCACCCACGCACCAGTCAGCTCCAGTGAGAGCAACTTACGCACGTCTTTTGGTTGATCAAGGGCTAAGAAAATAATCTCGCAGTCAATGCCAGCAGCGTCACCTCTGGCAGGCAGTCTAATGTGATGCGTAATCGGTGGCGTCCACAGCAGATTACCAAAGGTGGCCTCTGGGAAGAGATCTAGCCATGTCTTGATAGTGGTGGTCTTGAGCATGGGGTAGCTGTTACGCACCACCGCCCAGCGTGAATACTTGATACCGTCCACAGGGGATGGCTTTTGCTGGACAGCTTTGATCATGATCTTGGCTGCACAGGCATAAGACTTACCAGAGCCAACAGGACCCATTAAGCCTTGTACAAAGGCATTGCTTTGTATCATGTCATAGACGATTGGGCTTTTACTGAAGTCCAGATTCAAGCCAGCCATTGGCAATTCACGTGGCGAATGCTCTTTAGTTTTCATGGTCATCCCTTGGTTTGTCTTCTACATCCACAACATCTGGCGCACGTACATTGATACCAATCACGCTAGGCTTGTCCTCATTGTCTGGGTTGTCCAGCAAACCACTAGCTTTAGCCAGGATCCGCAGCACCGCCACCTTGTCATAGAGATCAATCTCCAGCGTAGACGCACCGTCCTTGTCCACACGCACCTTGATGTTCTTAATAGACATCAGCGCAGTCTCTGGGATCAAGTGGCTAGGCTTGACCTTCACATGGCCATTCTCATCCCACGACATGATGTCTGTGATCTTGGTGTTAGCCATGGCCAGCAAAGCATACGCAGTGGCCTCCTTGTTCTTGACCAGCGTAGTGGAGCGCTCCAAACGCCTGACAATGGAACGAGTGCCACCCCAGCCAGCAACTGGTGGGATCTGAGTCGGGTACTTAGTTCTGGCCATTGCGAGCTTCAAGCATTGCGTCCGCCATTGCGTAGCAAGATTCAGCAATTTCATTTGATGGGGGTTTATCGCCTTTAGAAAATACGATGCCCATCTCTACACTCGACATGACTCCATGCAACACCTTGGCAGCAAAGTAATCACGCAAGGTCATGCCGTTGTATTGGCTTAATTCATCGCCCCATTTGAAGGCAACGGGGAATGCTGGTATTTGTTTATCAGTCATGTCTTACCTCAAAAAGGAATATCGTCATCCATAGCAGCCACAGCATTGGCAGCAGGGGAGGGTTTGGCAATAGGCGCAGCTGGAGCAAAAGGCTTTGGCTGGTCCAAGACCATGCCTTGCTGTTGGCCAGTCTGTTTAGGCTGCTTTGGCGCACCAATCTTGATGCCAAACCAATACTCTCCAGCCTTAGTCTTACCAGGCTTGATATCAATCCAGTGCAGCGTCCCATCAGGCAACATAACCTCACCCTTGTACGCAGGATGCCAATCCTCAGTCTTGTTCTTGTTCTTGAAAGCAGATCCCTGGCCAGGTCTTAATTCATAGTTAGTAGTCATTAACTTAGTCCTTTGGTTGAAAAAATAGAGAAAATGTGAATGTAGTAAAAGGTACTCATGGAGAAAGGGGGGAAAAATTCAGAGAAGCCCCCTATCGCACAGGTGGTGGGGTGGGGGGAGGTGTAGTGCTTTCGTACTCAGATGCCATTTCGCATCATTCAAGCATCCCCCTGGCCTGTACAAAGCGCTCTCTCTATAGGGAAGTGCCTCCTCTGTACATATTGCAGACGAACCTTTGGGTTTTGTACAAGCGCAGATAACAGGCTCTACAAGGCCTTGAATTGCTTGGTGGCTACCTAGGTATTGACTTTGCATATTACAGGCCTTCTAGGTGGCTTAGATTGCGTTTAAACAGCATTCATCTTGGCTTGGGTTGCCATCATGTGCATGATTCCATCAACCAGAGCCTGTTCTGTAGGCTCGATGCCCTCGGCTTGGTAGGCAGGCAGCAACAGTTCGAGCTTGGACTCGATCTCAGCTTTTGAATACTTCTTTAATTCTTTGTTGTTCATAACATTAATATTAATAGATATAGTGTTAAATACGGTGTTCTCTACAACCTGGAGGTTGTCTACGTTAACAACCTGGAGGTTGTCTATGTGGCTCTCTCCATGTACAACCTGGGGGTTGTCTACGTGAGCCTTTTTAGCTGACTTATCCACAGGCTTGGTAATATTCTTTTTCATCTCTGCTTTCATCTTCTTGACTGTGATGGTTTCATTGTCTTGTGGCATTTGGTACTCCTTTTGTGCCTGCTTGGTTGTGGTGGTTAGTGACTGTCTGATCATGTCCTGGATGCGTTTGAGGCCTTCTTGGTCTACTTCTTTTTGTAACCTTTTTTCTTCAGCCTCTATCTGACCTGGTGGCCTGGCGTCTTCCTTGTTGCTGACCATTGCTATGGCCTCTGCAGCTGTAATCTCTGCATCAAAGATGATCCTGATGGTGTCTGTTGACTTGCCATGGAAACCCTTCTTGACTACTTCTATGTAGCCCAGTGCTTTGAGCTGGGTAACTTGCTTGCTAACTGCTTGCTGGCTTATCTTTAGGTCTTTGGATATGCGTACCTGGCTAACCCAAGTGATCCCAGCTCGATTGCTGAATGCTGCAATGGCCGATAGTGTTCTTAATGTACCGTGATTGAGCCTCTCATCAAAGATGGCTTTGAATGGCATTACTACGATCTTTCTCTGATCGGGTAGGGCGTCTTGTTGTTTGATCCTGGGTTTAGCAGGCATCTCAAAGGGCAGCACGTTATCTGGCATTGCGCTCATTTCTGTAGATCTCTCTCATGTACTGGCGTACCTTGGCCTCTGCGTTTGCGCCATATAGAGCGTCTAGCGCCTTTAGATGCCTCTCGATCAACTCCTTGTCCCGCAAGACTTCCCAAGTCGTTAACAACTCTCTGCCACACGCCATCAGCAGGCATTCCAGGCTGGGTGAGGGCGCATTGCTGGCCTTCCTGTAGATGTACTTGTGTTTCATGCATAACTAGCCTTCTTAGACTTCCTGGGCGCTCTAGTCCTGCTCCTGCTGGCCTTCACAATGTTTTCTATCCTGGCCAACTTCAGTTGCTCCATGTGTGTGGCGTCCAGGATCTGGGTGATCTGCTCGGTAGTCTTAAACGTGTGCAAGTTGGCACACTCATACCGTCTGATGGTGATGTTGTTCTCACGCTTACGTGTGTCTTTGACCGCTGTCCAGGTCTGGCAAATAGGACACTGCATCAGATCCCCTTATTGATTTTTTTAGCCAGATCTAAAGTGATCTTGCGTGTCTCGTCTAGCAGCTCTCTTAGGTCTTGGACCTTGTGCATCTCTGTGTACAGCGCCAGCTTTAGTTCCTCGATGGTGGCCAGCCACTGTCTGACTTCATGGTTAACGGTTTCGCTGCCGACAACGACACCGTCCTCATCTCGGTACAACGCTATAAAGTCTTTGGTCTTATTCATCTTGGTAGCTCCAAAATACAAGAAGTGCTATGCCAATAAAAGCCACAACAAGACCAGCCAAGAATGCAAGTAATGAAATCAAAACTATGTTGCTCATTGCTTTCCCTCCAGCTGGCGCACACGGTCAGCAAGATCTCGGACCAGGTCAGTCAGCAGCGCCACTTCCATCAGCAGCTTTGCCTCCTTGCTTGGGTTACGCAAGATCTCTTGTTTGACCTTGCTGTTGCGCTCAACCTGGTTGAATGCCTCTTGCTCTTCTGGTGTCTCAGTAAGAACGCTCAATGGGTATGTCAGGCCAATTGGTTTTCTCATGTGTCTTGCTCCATCGCCCAGTGCAATATGGCCAGGGCATCGGCCTCGTTGTCATCTGTTACTGGATGGCCTTTGGCCTGCATGGCAGCCACCATGGCGTCTTTGTTGGCGTTGCCTTTGCCAGTGGCGTGTAACTTGATAGTCCCGACTGGCACACCGCTGTATGGGATTTGGTGGTGTTCGCACCAGGCAGTCAGCGTGGCCATCAAGCCACCGTAAACGTGAGCTGCATCAACTCCCTGGTGACGTCTTACCTCTTCAAAGTAAACCGCTTGGATATCACCAACAGCGTTCTTGATCTCTCCAAGCCACTGTTTGAACCTGAGAAAGCGCATACCACCACCTTCAAAGCGCTTTGGTTTGAGATCTACCCAGCCATGCACAACCTTGCCCTGCGTGAGCGCTGCCCAGCCAGTGCGTGTACCAAGATCAATGGCCAATACGGTGGTGATCACAGCAGGCCACTCTTTCTCATCTTGTCTACATAGGCCTCAACTGCATCGCAGTAAGGATTGAATGCCTCGATGTCATCGGTCCATTCAAGCGCCTCAGTGATCACTTCCTCTGGTATGTCTCTGCCATTGCGAGCCATGTCCAGCAGCTTGTTTGCCTCTTTGTGCGTCATGCTGATTGCCTCCCAACCAGGTCATCCAGTCTGCTATGTAAGTCTGCGTACTGCCTGGTTAAAACATCCTTGATCAGCTGGTCTATCAGGCTAGAGCGTGAGCGCTGCTGCTCTTTGCAGGCCTCGTCTAAAAGCTCCTTAGTGCTAGGTCTAAGGCGTATGAGCATCGCTACTTTGGGTGTCTTTTGCATGGCTTTTGTACGTTTGATTTCAACTAGATATCAATTCTAGCGTTTGAATTCTGTACAGTGAACAGGGTATTAGGGTTTTCCTTAGAAAATAATACAAAAAAGGTGTTTACAGGCCGTATGGTTTTTGTAATAGAATACTTCCATGCGATATCAATTCGATATCAAAACAGGACCATACCGTAAACAGGAGCGTTCTACATGACACCGCACACAGGCAAATTCGTAGCGTACTACCGAGTATCAACAGACAAGCAGGGCGTATCAGGCCTTGGCTTAGAGGCTCAAAGAGAGTTGGTTAGTACATTTCTCAATGGTGGCAAATGGTCAATCATTGGTGAGTACACCGAGATTGAATCAGGCACACGCAAAAAACTCAAGGACCGTCCAAGCCTTATGGCTGCACTTGACCTGGCTAAAAAGCAGAAAGCCACGTTAGTAGTGGCCAAGCTGGATCGCCTAGCACGTGATGTGGAGTTCATCTCTACATTGCTCAACGGAAAAGTTCCATTTGTCTGCGCTGATATGCCAGAGGCTGACCGTACATTCCTGCAGATGATGGCTGTCTTTGCTGAGTATGAGGCCAAGCGCATCTCTGAGCGCACTAGCCAGGCTTTGCAGGCACTAAAGCGCAGAGGTAAAGTACTCGGCAGCCCAACACCAGAGATCGGCTCAGAGGCTGGCGTCAAAGTGATTAAGCAGCAGGCCGACAAATATGCTGACCGTGTCGCACCAGTGGTCAACGACATCATCAAAAAGTCTGGCGCCAGCACCTTGCGTGATATCGCAACAGCACTGACAGCACGTGGCATTGAAACACCACGTGGTAACTCCCTGTGGAATCCCAGCCAGGTCAGCAACTTGCTCAAAAGAATTGGAGCTAAGTAATGACTGGCTATAGATCAACGCTCCCAATCTACGAACACGTCAAACCCTTTGATGGTGAGAAAGACTTAAACCGCAAGCAGCTGGCCAAGTACTTCAACCGCATTGGCCGTGGCGTCAACTGCAGGCTCGATGTCCCAGTCTTAGTTATGGAAGACATCAAGTGGGCAGCCAAGACTTTCAGCGAACTTTCGGTGCAGCTCACGGAGCTTGGTTGGGAAGATGAGCGCAGTGATATTTGGCGAATCATGGCAGCCAGGGGCTGCATGGAACACGCTAGATCAGCACTGAGCCAAACGAATAAGAAAGATGTAGCCACCAAAGAGTGGCGTAAGAACAATCTCGTAAAGCGTTAACCACTACAGGTAGCGTAAGCTCACCGAGTGACCTTTGAATCTTGTAACCTTAGAAACTTTATCAAAAAAGGAGAAAGCAAATGAGTACTTTTAGTTCTTCATTAGTTCATCGAGCGAAACCAAAACGCCAGTCAATGGCGTACCAGGTAATCAAAGGCGCTGCTGGCGCCTTATTAAAACCTTCTTCTACTTCATACGATGTATATACTGTTTATTGGCCAGCAACCACTACAGGTAGCGTAGTACAAAGTAGTTATCACACATTTTCCATAGACACTGGCAAGGTAGTAATTGGTAGTAAGTATCAGTCTACCAAAAAGCATAGTAGTCCTGACCAAGACTGGCTGCAGGACCTACTTTTGCGAGGCGAATCTAAGCCTCAAGAAGATCAATATTCCAATGCTGATAAGGCAATCTACGTCCTTGGCTTTGTAGCCCTGGTTGTCATTGCTTTGACCTGGTAAGGGGTTGCCATGCTCAATACCACCCAAGTCGGCCAGGCTATCCGAGATAACCAATTAGCACTATTCGAGGCCAGAGACTCTGAGTTCCTGAGTCGCTGCAGAACACTAGCCGTAGCGATATGTGAGAAACAGGGCAGCGTGTCTATCAATGACATCCGCTCACACATATCCATCCCAGACGGTATGCACCCATCAGTGCTTGGCGCTGTCTTTCGCACTAAGCAATTCCAGGCAGTTGGTTATACCGAGGCCAGCCATACCCAGGCACACGCACGAATCATCCGCATTTATCAACTAGCCACTAAACAGGAGCATTGAAATGGTTAACAAAGTAACACCCGACACGATGCTTAGTGCATCACGCCTACCAGGCTTGCTGGGGTTGTCCAAGTGGTCAAACCCAAATGATGAACTAGAGTTTTCAATCAACGCACTCAAAGGTCTTGAGCGTCCAGACATCGGCAATGAGGCCATGGCCTGGGGTAATACGCTAGAGCCTGTGGTGCTGGCCGAGGCAGCCAAGCGCTTGCTCTTGACCGATCTGGTGACCGAGCATGAGACTGCTTACTACCATGACTCACTGCCACTTTGTTGCAGCCTGGATGGCACAGCTGTTGGCCGTGGCCAAGTGGTTGTATCAGATCCAGCCAATGGCATCTACGTCATTGGCCAGGACTCCATCACTCTAGATGGCATGGGTGTCATTGAGGCCAAGGTTACATCTGTCGAGGCAGAAGATGCGCCAGCCTTGTACCGTGGTCCGATCCAGCTGCAGGCTCAGATGGACATTGTCAAAGCCACCTGGGGCTGTATTGCTGTGCTGTACAAAGCCAGCGAGATGCGCCTTTTCCTTTTCGCTCCACACCAGGGAACACTTGATCGCATTGCTGCAGCCACTATTGATTTTCAGTCTCGCCTGGATAACTGGAAAGAGACAGGATCTATTGACTACTATGCGCCCCAAAATGGTGAGCGCTGGCCAGATGAACGTGGCATATATCCAGTAAAAGAGACTGTTGTAACGCTTGATTCTGAAGAGGCAATCGAGTTAGCACAACGTATCTCTGACAACAAACTCTCTCTAAAAATTAGAGAGCAGCAAATTGCTGAAGATGAGGAGCGCCTCAAAGAACTTATGGGTACAAACACTAAGGCCATTGCTGGTGGCTTTACTATAAATTGGCCAGTACGTTCCTACAAAGCACAACCAGAGAAAGTAGTACCAGCAAAAGAAGCCTATTCCATTCGTCAATCCACACTCACCATCAAGGAGACAAGAGCATGATTAACTGTCAAGAAGTTCAAAAGGCACACGCCAAAGCAACCGTAGCAATCATTGATGCTTTCCCTGATGTGAGCATTGATGCAGCTGGCAAGATCGTTGACCACATTGCAGCTCTTGTCCTTGAGACTTTGCGCTCACACTTAGATGAGGAGCAAGAGTAATGCAAGTAACAGTTAGCCGACAAGGCTTTGCGCCAGCCACTGTAACCGAGGCCATCCAGTTCAGCGAGATGCTGGCCAACAGCAACATGGTCCCCAAGCAATACATGGGCAAGCCACAAGACATCATGGTCTGCATTCAGTGGGGTATGGAAATGGGTCTAGCCCCGATGCAGGCGCTGCAGAATATTGCTGTGATCAATGGCAAGCCATCGGTCTACGGTGATGCCATGATGGCGCTGGTCCAGGCCAGCCCAGTGTGTGATGGTGTTGAGGAAAGCATTGAGGATGAGGGTACGTCAAACCCAGTGGCCGTGTGTGTGGCCAGACGTAAAGGCAGAGCGCCAGTCACCGTGCGTTTCTCAGTAGAAGATGCTAAACGTGCAGGCCTGTGGGGCAAGCAAGGTCCATGGCAGGCGTACCCAAAACGTATGCTGCAGATGAGAGCCAGGGGCTTTGCTTTACGTGATGCTTACCCAGATGTACTCAAGGGATTGATCAGCACTGAAGAGGCACAAGACTATCCAGAGGAGACTAAGCGCCCACCCAAAGACATCACGCCACGCAATCCGCTAGATGCATTGCAGGCGCCAGCGCCAGCACCAGCTGTAGAGTTCACTGCGCCAGATGTAGAGACTGGTGAGGTTGAGTTGGTTGATCACCCACCGTTTGAAGAGCTGGCCATCGAGCCACCGCCTGCAGCTGGTGAGTTTGCGATCATCTTGCCTGGCAAAGATTCACCGCATAGCACTCACGCCACGCTAGAAGAATGGCAAGATGCGTATGAGCAGTTCTGCGAGAAGATAGCATCCAGTCAGAAGATCAAGCCACGTGAGCGCATGACTAAGTTACGTGAGTTACGTGAGGCCAATGCTGACACCATCAACAAGGTAGACATGGCCAAACGTGTGCGCCACATTGCTGGTCATCAACAGCGCATTGCTGCGCTTGGTGCTGCCACTTAGGCCAGGACTAATAGGGCTTGCTGGGTGTGCTTAATGCGATCCTCAAGCCCTATAGTTCCACCATTAATAATCTTGGTTACCTTGGCATGGTCAAGGGCATCCGCTGGAGCATTGAGTTTATGGGTATCCCAAAACCATCCAGCTGTAAGGGCAGCATATTTAGGAGTGCTAACAAGATCAGGGTCCATAACAAAATCCACGCCCAGCGCTTTACCAGCATGGAAATAATTAGAGTGGCCAGTAAGCTGAATACAACCCCTACCCCTAAAGCGATAACCGTCACCACTATTTTCGTCACGGTTACCCATGCGAGAAGAATAGACTTGATTTGCAATTTTTTTAGGGTTTCCAGCGTAGCCATTGGCCACCTCCAGTGTAGGAAATCTCTTAGGCCACAACTTCATTAGCGTTACAGCTTTGTAATTTAGATTCTCTTCCAGGATTCTGAAGTTTCCACACTCATGGCCACACTGACCAATGAATGTAGCTTGCTGGTTGTGTGTGAAGATTCCAAAGCGCTCAAAGGTTTCATTAAGTGGATCAACCCAGTCAGCACCGATGTGCAGCTTGGCTAGTTTCTCAGCGTTTAACATTCACGGCCTCCATCACTTTGTTGTAACTGTCGATGCAGGCATTGAGCTGGGCTGTGTTCCTGTCTCCTTGGGCAACGATTTGTGCAATAGCTGCGAGAGTCTCTCTGTCAGATTCACTTCCCGCTTGGTTGCTATTTCCGCTGGCAGCGGTGGTACTTGCACTGGTTTGTACGCAACCTGGGGTTTGGAGGCGCAGGCTACTAGAGCGAATGAGCTTATTAAGAGAAGACTGTTTTTCAGTGATGGCATTATTGGCCTCCTGTAACTTGGTTGAGTTGTCGTTGAGTTGTTTGGTTAGTTCCTGCTCTTTAGTCCGAGCCTCTTCATTCTTGGCAGCGATCTCTGTTTGCATCTCCTGGTCACGCTCTGCCCAGCCCTTGTGGTGGCCGTAGAAGTACACGCTGATGGCCATGACAATGGCTCCAATAATTAGCCAGGGGTTTGGGATCATGTTTCAGCCCTCGCTGCTGCACGTTCCTGTGCGATCTCTTCCTTGGCTGGATCAACGTAGTCAGGCGGTGTAGTTGGTGGTGGTGGCGCTCTCCATTCCTCATCAAGTACTGGGTTCACCCAAGCAGGCAGGCCACCAGCTGGTGCTGTCCAAGTAGATGTAGCAGGCGCTGCAGCTGGAGCAGGCGGGGTAGGTGAGGGTGTAGCAGTTGCCATCTTTTCTGCCACTGTCTGCACACCCTTGCGAGACATCACGCCACCGATGCCACCAACAATGAGCAGCACAATGTCATTGAGCATCTTGGCAAACGCCTGGTCAATAGGCGCCATAGACTTTATTGGCTGCACAACAAAGGCCAGGCTGTACAGCATGAACATCACAATGCCAGCAAGAATGAGCGTGACGAGTAGGACCACAAAGGCCCAAACCCTTATCTCAATTTCTTCCTGGGTCAGAAGACGATTGACTTGGAACTTGGGATGGTTGGACAACTTGTTTCTCCAATATAGGTGCTACTAAATAATCGGGACAGTCTTGGGTGAATTGGCAATCAGGGCGCTGGCATCGCTTGGCAGGGAAGTTCTTAGGGTCCTGGCAGAAGTACCGATATCGGTCATCGCAGGCTGTGAGCAATAGCAGCAGTAACAGTATGTATTTCATTCATCAGTTCCATTTGAATTCTGTACTTTTTTTAATTCTTTCTTGAGCTTTCGTAACTCTTTCATCTCTTGCTTGAGCTGGGCTTTCATGTAGAGAGTCTCCACATATGCCATTGATGTGACGCCAACAACAAGACATATTGCCACTCCAATCAATATCCACCAGACAAGTTTCGTAGTTGCCACATTACCCACCCAAAAAATAATGATATGAACATCACAGCAACGCCTCCACTAATCATCTCAATCTGCCTGATCTCTTCCTGTTCTTTCTTCCACCTGGCTAACCTAGCCCTGCGAATCATCTCTGCTCTAGCCCACGCCTGCTCTCTCTCAATCTGTCCATACATCTTCAAGAATCTGCTGTACAAGTCTTTGAGTTCTGCTGGCGCATAGACCATCGCCTCTCTGGTCTGCTCCATTAACTTCTCCAGCTGCAACTCAATCAATGCTCGCTCGATCGCCTTCTTGCTGTTGTTTTGGTCTGGGTTGTAGTTTGTTTTGGAGTCTTCTTCAAGCTCTTGGTAGTACGTGTTGATTTGCTGCTGGGTGTCAAAGAGGATTCCGATGTTTTCTCCGACTGATTTGATGAGTTCGAGTTCGAGCTGCTCATAGGATTGCTGTTGCTTGGCTGCAGCTGCTGGCTTTGACTTGGCTGCTGCTTGAGCAATAGGCTTTGCAATATCGACTTTAGGCTTTGATATGAAGAGGCCAATGAACCAATCAAAGATATTCTTGATTGCCTTGACATCTGCCAACGCTCCATCGACTGTCTTCTTAGCTGAGTCCAGAGCAATCCTGCCCTGGTGTAAATAATCGCACCCCTGCTTGATAGCACTGAACGCACCTTGTGCCAGCATGAGAAGAGAGAATGGATCCACATCTTATATGCCAAAGAACTTATGGATGAACGTGGCTGCAGTGCCAGGGCCTAGCAGTACGCAAGCAATCACTGCATACAACAAGTACTCAATTTTGGTCATGCGCTTTTCACCATCACGCAATGTGTTATCCAGATTCCTGTAACGCTCTTCACATATTGCAACGTGAACAGCGAGTTGTGTCTCAGTATCCTCAAGCATCTGCTGGCTCTGGCGTGTTGCCTTCAGCAACCCACTTTAAATAGGCTTGGTAGTCTGTGTTGTCTTGGGAAAAAGGAATAGTCCACCCATCAGACCGCAAGACGGCACATGGTTGACCATTTGAATTATTTTGAAGTTTGTAAGTTAACATTTATAACTCCGCAGATGCTTGCAAAGACAGCGCATCGGCCGTTCCCGCAGAATAGAAAAATGTTGTGGCATTAAAAAATGCCGCAGTTGATATTCCACCAAAAATAGTTGGTGTTGAACCTGTCCAAGCAGTTGAACCAGCAAGACTTACAGAAGCACTTGCTCTTTTTTGTGCTTTAAAGTACCAAGTACCTCTATATCCAGAACCCGTTGTAAATGGCCCCCATAAACCAGCATTATCAGCAGAGTTATACAGAACTTCATAGTACCTCTGACATAACTGCAATTCGCGCCCATAGTCTCTGTAATCAAACGATGTTGCGGTACTGCCTTTTTCTAGTTGTACGCCTGTGATGTAGAAGGTTGCGCCATTTGTGCCGACTACGCTTGTTGCACCTGTGGCTGAGAAAATATTAGAAGTTCCTGTCCAAGCACCCGCAGTTCCACTTCTAGAAGAACCACAACCAAGACTAAACATGACTCTAAATCCTGAGCCGTTTGTTGTTGCCCAAGTGCCAGTTGTATCTCCAGTAATAGTTACTGTTTTTTGTTCCCAAGTATTTGCAGACGAAATTGTGTAAGTAAACGGATAACTTCTATCTGGGCCAGCATTTCCTAATGCCCCGCCAAATGTTCCAGTTAATGATGAGCGAACCCAAAAACTAATTGTGATGCTAGATGCACCAGCCGCACCAAATCCTAAGTCTGCTATGTTGTAGCCTTCTATCTTTTGTTCAATGATATAAACATCAGTTGCACCAACAGTTGTTGTCGCAGAAGAAGTAACTAATAATGAATTGTTAAATCCTGCTGGCGCAGTAGAAGATTGCGCTACGGATGCTTTACTAGCCGCCGCTGGGTTGTATGACCATCTATCTGTTGCATATCCATAATCAGTAATAGTGGTTGCTCTTTGATTGATTACTTGCGCACCATTGATGATGCGGTTCTTAAACCCTGTGTACTGCGAATCAGATGCCAGCATTCCTGGCTGTACTTGTGTGAGTGCCATGTTAGTTCTCCAAAGCCACCACACGGGCGGTTAGTGCGTTGATTGTTTCGGCTTGTGTGTCTATCAAGGCTTTAGCCTCTTGTATAGCCGCTGTTAGTGTTGCTACTAGGAATGATGTGTCAATTTGTTGGGATTTTATTTCCCCATCAGCATCTACTGCATCTTTTTCTCCAACTACTGCATCTGGAAATACTTCCGCTAATTCATGTGCAATAAATCCTTGACCATTAGAGTTATCAGATTTCCATTTATAGGTGCATGGTTTTAGTAAAGATACTTTTGCCAACGAACCAGTCATTGGTGCAATATCTTTTTTCAAACGATAGTCTGAAGAAGTTGCATAAACTGTGTTTGAACCGCTTGTGTTAATTGCACCAACAATGCCGTTACCATTTACAAATGTGATTACAGTAGTAACACTTGTACCATTTCCAACACTAAATCTATGGGGATTTACAGAAAGAACACTAGGAGAAAAAGCAACTCCAGCAACAGAAGAACTTGGGTATGCAGTGCATCCAACAAGCACATAACCGCTAGAGTCGATACGCATACGCTCTGAATTTGATGTTTTAAAAGCAATAGGCTGATATGAGCCTGTGCTGTTGTAATGTGCGCTAATATTAAATACTGAGCCATCATTCCAAAATGAAAAATAACTGTCGTTTGATTGTGCTTGGATAGCCAAACCAGAATCAATAGTTGATGCGCTTTGCTTAATTGCTACTTTTCCCTGAGTAGGAGAACTAATACCAATCCCCACATTCTGTGAAGTATCAATAGTTACTGCCGTAGTTCCAGCAGACTTAAGTGTTAGTGCTGTACTTGCAGCAGATGTAATCGTGTCAATTGTTGGAGTTGTCAACGTAACACTTGATGCAATCTTTGCAGTAGTCACCGTGCCATCGCTTGGTGTACCAATTGCCAATGGCGCACTAGATACAACTTCAATATTGCTAGTGCCAGTTGGTGGCGCAGTGCTGAATGTCAGCGTAGTACCAGAGACAGAGTATGTGTCCTTCTCTTGATATACACCGCTGACAAAGACCTGAGTATTGTTCTCACTGCCAGGGTCAGCAGATAAGGTAAACGCCACAGTGGAGTTGTTACCAGAGAATGCATCCACTGCTATGTTGGTTGCACCTAAACCAGAGCTTGCAGCAAACCACTGGTTAGTCTCAAAATCAGCAACAAATATAGTTGATGAGTACTGCGATCCAATGGTTGCTGATGTAGCACCGTTGATAGTGTTAGTGCTAGAGCGCACAACATTCACCGCATTGGCGTCACCAGTCCACTTGACAATGGCCACCTTAAAGCCATCGCCCACAGTGCTGATTGTCGGCAAGGTGATAGTGATAGCACCGCTAGTAGTAGTCACTCGGATCAGGTCACCAGCGTCACCAGCCACCACCGTGTAGTTAGCAGACTTGTCTTGCACTGCAGAGTACATACCAGCAGCAGCACTAGCAGCAGCAGCTGTAGCACTGTTGGCAGCAGCTGTAGCCTGGTTAGGCGCATCAATGATGGCTGCTATGTTTGTGGCTGCAGTATTGACAGACGCTATGTTGGTGGCCACCGTAGTAACCGCAGCATTAACACCAGCAACAGTATTAATATTTGTAGAGTTTGCGTTTACTGCATTTATGTTTGTAGAGTTACCAGCAACCGCATTGATGTTGGTACTGTTACCAGCCACGCTAGTCACGTTAGCCGATATGCCAGCCACCGTAGTGACGTTGCTAGAGATACCAGCTACCGTAGTCACATTGGCGCTGATACCAGCCACAGTATTAATGTTGCTAGAGTTACCCGCCACACTGGTTACGTTTGCGCTAATGCCTGCCACGGTAGTCACAGCACCAGACACGCCAGCCACGGTAGTCACATTGGTATTGTTACCAGCAACCGTATTGACACTAGCAATGTTGGTAGCTACCGTATTGATGTTGGCAGACTGAGCAATCACCGTAGTCACAGCATCTAAGGCTGGACCAGCTACTGGATCACCAGAGGTAGAGTCAAACGCAAGCACTTTGCCTTTGCGTGATGCCTTAACTGGTAGCACCATGTTGACGTCAGTAGGATCAGTCACTGGCGCTTTCAAGCCACGGTCAGCTTTCTCATCAACTTGCTGGGCAAAAATGACCAGGCTGTCAAACTCATCATTGAGAGTATTGGCAAATAAGTCACCACCAGTTACAAAGTCTGTAGCTCTTTGAATAGCACGGTCACCCACAATGGTGATAGTGTCTGTGCCAGTGGCTGCAACAACCAAGGTAACCGAGCCAGTGCCATTGGCATTTATCGTCACCGTGTAGTTGGTAGTCAGCGTCAGCAGGGTAGTGTTCTTGTAGACCTGGATGTCAGTGTTGGCCAGTACTTCAAATGTGAATGAGTACGGTCCGACACCAGCGCTGCCTGTGTAGACAACCCTTCTGGTTACGTCTGATATTGGATAAGCCATTTTTAGTTCCTTGCTTTACCGTTTAAATTTGCCTTCATCTCGCTGTGCCTCTTTTACATTTCTGATGGCGTCAGCTAGATCTGGATCTTCTAATAACAATTGCTGTTTACCTCTGCTGTAAGCAGCACTGATCTCAGATGTGATTACGTCTTGTGCAGCGCCTAAGTCAAAGCCAGCCAGTCGCTGCATCTCTTTGCTCTTGCCAATGCGAATGATTGCTTGCTCTAGCGCACCGTCTGCAGTGGATAGCTCAATCAGTCTGTTGTACTGGGTGGCCGACAAAGCAATGCCATCCATCTTCTTGTCAGGAATATGTTGTGGTACGCCATACTCAACTAAGGTGGCATGGGCTAAAGACATCTTGCCGTCAGATAGCTTGAATGGGTTGTACATCTCGTACAAATTACCCTGGCCAATCTTGCGAGTCTCACCAGTGATGGTGTCTAAAGATCTTGGCAGTTGATCGCTAGTCAGTGGGTTGCGTCCCTTGTAGTAATTCAAAGCCTCCCAGAACCCACGCATTGCACCTTCTGTAATAGTGTTACGTGTACCCATGCCTGGTGGCATAGTGTTAACAGAGCTAGGATCCATGACTCGCTCAACTGCAGCCACCATTGATGAATAGAAACCAGCTGGTGATCCACCTATGGCAAACATACCAACTTGCTTACTAGCCTTTTGCATTAGGTCATAGAACACACCAGGCGCATCCTTAGATCCGCTAGTGAATACCTTGCTCATATCGCTAAAGCCTTGGAGCATTGGCTGCTCAGACATATATTCATAGATGCCTAAAGCACCACCCATCATCAGTTTTTCCATCTGGCTACCGTCAGCACCCATCTGTGCATATTCAGCAGCTGTAGCAGCAATGGCCATCATGGATGCAATTGGCTCTAGGCCTGCATAGCTGACATAAACCTTATCTGGTCCGATAGACACGCTAGTGATCTTCTGGAATTCTGCAATCTGATCTGGACTGATATCAGACTTGTTAAACACTTTGCTGAACTGTTGCCAGCCAGTGCCTTCCAAAGCCTTCTTGTCCTCAGTACGCATAGGACCATAACCAGTCAGGCCACCATCTAGCGCAGTAGCGCCAGCAGCGTAGATCATTCCAGAGCCAAGAGTTACCCTGGCCAGTGCCATATCTTGGCGAATACCGCCAGCGTTGTAGTCAGCCCAGAACCGTGGGCTCGCAAAGTTTAAGCCTGGTGTCCTGGCCATTGTCTCCATGGCAATGTTTGTTGGCGTCTTAACAAACGGTATAAACATCTTGATCAATGGATTTTGCGCCATTGATTGCAGGCCTTGTAGGGCAGGCTCAAGCTCACGTGTGAATGTCACAGTACGTGCCATACCTCTGGCAGCACTTTCGATATCAGCTGGAGTGTCAATCAATATGCTAGACATTAAGTCTTGCGCTTGCTTGGCAGCATCATCAGCGCCTATGCCTTTGCCTACTAGATTGGCATACATAGTATTTGCCTCTCTAGTAGCCAAAGAGTTAAGCTCCATACGGTAGCCGACAGCTTTAAAGAATTCGTCCTCGGCCATCAATGCTCGGCCTGGTGCAGTTACAAACATACCCCAGTACTTCAGCGTGTTAGACATAGTCTTGCCAACCAGCGAGTCACCCATGTCTATGTCAAACGTATCCTTGCCAATACGTGATGCTTCAATTTTGGTAAATGGATCTGTTGGTGTATTGCTTACAAATGCTTTGCCAGCAATAACGCCACCTTCTCTGATACCTTGCAAGAAACCCATGGCCTGGGCATAGACCTCATTAGATTGGACAGCACGTTCACCGCCAAACAAAGCATTTCTAGCAGTACCAATGACAGAGGCTACAGCTCGCTCTGGGATCTGATAAGCGCCAAAGAACAGATTGCCAGCTACGTTCTTAACGTGAGTCACTGGGCTAGACAGCAAGCCATTGATCCAGGTACTAAACCAGATATCTTTTAGATTGCCACCAATAGTCTTCTCGGACAGAGCAGCACGGCCACCACGTGAGTCCAGAGCTGTGTACTTGTTTGCCAGGTCATGCACTGACTCAATACCACCAGCCTCATTAAGGATAGATTCCAGCATTGCGCCACGCTCTGCGCCAGCCTCTCTAGCAGTTCTGAAGATACCAAGTGTTCTAGCGATATCAGCTTGGCGCCCTCTGGCTGCCTTCATCAAAACGCCTTCAAAAGCTACGGCCTGCTGGAACTCGCTGGCCAACTCTGGTGTCAGAGTGCCTGCAGCCTTGGCAGCCTTAACTTGCTCACCAAGATCAAATGCGTGTTTGCCAGCATCCACAATCGTGAGCAGCATCTTGTACGCATCTTTTGGATTAGCCTTGGTTTCCTCTAATGGGTTGATGATCTTGGCAATAAATGCCTCGTCATATCCCTCATCCATCGCTTTAGCAGCAATGACTTTGTAGGAAACCTTGTCTAGTCTGTCAGCGCCATACGCACGGCCAGTAGCCTCGATGTGCTGCTTTAACTCGTCTGGGCCAATGATGTTATCCAGGCTAGTTGTTGTTGCCTGCACTCCAGCCTTGATCTCAGGACCAGTAGGGGATGGCTTGCCAGCAGCTGGCATACCAGGTGCAGTTTGTAAGATGTCTTCAGCTACTTTGGGTGTAGCTTCTTTGATGACCTGATATGGGCCAACCGTGCCTACCTCATCAGCGCCTTTTAATATCGGTATGTTGGTCTTTGTAGGGGCTTTTTTAAGAACTTTATTAACCAGGCCAAGACCAAGGCCAGCCACCTGATATGGCTCAAATGTTTGTTGATCAGTAATCTCAATAGGCGCAGCTGCAGTCTCTGGCAAAGCACCAGACATAGAGTCAACGCCAACAGGGTTGACCTGGTCATCTTGGACCATGCTGTCTATCTTTGTCTCAAGCGACTGAATTGCCATTACTCAATACCTCCGCTTGGATTTTGTACTTGGCCAGTTTGGCCAGGGTTTATGCCGTTACCTTGCGGAACTGTTCTGGCAGTTCCAGTTCGTTTTCCGCTCCCCAGTCCTTGGGTATTCCCTCTGGATACGCCAGCCCCAGGTAATTCTCCCTGGTTAGTGGGAGATTGAATTTCTGTAGGAGTCCCAGCACGTAGTCCTGCTCCTTCCCACTCTGGGGGATTGATTCCGCCTGCTGCATTGAAGACTTCATTTCGTGCCTCATCAAGTGAGAGTTGACCCTTCCTGTATTTTAGCCAGATACCGTCAACTTGATCAACATTTTTTGCCTGGCTCTTGAACGTATCAGGGAATAAACCACGCACCGCTTCCCAGGTAATCGACTGCATCTCACGTGGTAGGACACCACGCTCTTGAGCTGCTCTGCGATAAGCCTCTGCATATATTCCATATGTGCCTTGTACACCAGTAATAGAGCTGTTCTTTGGACCGCCCTCACCAGTAATACCAGAGCCAAAGTTGTGTAGTACTTCTCTGCTATTGCCAGACAATGGACGCAGCAGGCCAGCAGCCACTGCATGGGTGTCAATCGTCACAGCACCAGTTGGATCATTAGGCGCATAGATGTTGTTGTAGAAGTTACGAACCTTATGCATTGCTCCAAGGTTATTACTAATGCTTGCTTTTGATGGGTCTTCCAAAATGACAATAGATTTACTTATTTCATTCAATGATCCCCAGCCAGTCTTAGTTGGAGTCTTACCATCAGCATTCATTCGCACACCAACAAAGTCACCTTCTGGAGAAACGATCTGATGCTCACGTGGTAAATGCGCCTGATCATATGTACGCAGCCACATAGCTTTTAAGCCAGGATCAGTTATTTCCTCAAGTGACTTGCCACGTATGGCATCAACCATTGGTGCATATTTTTCTTTACTCCAAATGACATCAGCAATGTCTGCCATTGAGCTGTCCCACTTAAATGCCTGTTTAGTCTGCATGATGTCAAGCACACGTTGGCCTAACGATACATTCATAAACCAGTCTTTTTGTGGTGATAGTACGGCTAAGACTCCAGCAACTGCCTGGTCTGGCACTTTGTACTCAGAAGAGAAACGGTCAGATATTGCTCTTGCACCGTCATACCAGAGTTTGCTGCGCTCACGTGTTTGCTCTGGCACTTTGTCATACAAGTACAACAAGTTGTTTTTTACTTCATCAATAAAGTCTTCAGCACGTTTCTCAGGATTCCTAGCTTTAGATGCAAAGTTAGGATACTGCTGTATCAATCCCATGTTGTACTTAAATGCTTCTGGATCTGACTTAACAGCCTGGAAGTCAATATTTAAATTGTTAGCCAATGGATCTTCTGTGGCTTTGACAGCAGTTGGCAATCTGGTACTTACAGTATTAGGACCAGGTGGCACAGCATTCATTACTACTGGTGTACCCAGTTTGTCCATGCTCTTAATGACCATCTCGCCAGCTGTAGGCGCCAATAACTTACTTGCTTGCACAGTACCAGCAACGCCTGGAATAAGACCTAATGCAGCACCACCAGCCTGTATAGCAGCTGTACCATAGTTACCTTGCTTGGCAGAGGTAGCTGCATCAGATGCTAGTCTTGCTGCTTCTTCTGTTTGTAAAGCAGTACCTACATATGGAATGATGTCAGCAATACCCATAGTTAATGGCAAATTACTGCTATTACCACCCATAAATGTCTGAGCATTTTGTCTAGCTTTATAACGATCTACACCCATACCTTCAAGCCACATTTGCATTTTGTGTGCAATTTGCTCACGCACTGTTGGATCGTAAGAAGACATTTGTGCGTACTTTGGTGGCTCACCAGAATAAGCAGACTCAGGCAAATTACGTGATCCAGCCTCGGCCACCAGTACATCGCCTGGTTGTTGGCCAGGAGCCATAGCTTGTCCAACTGGTTGCTCTGGTGTCTCTTTGTAACCAGATGCTAAAAAGTCCATGAATCTATCGGCAATCATTGTGGACCTTTCAGCGCTTTGATCTTACGCATGATCTTCTTTCTGTCATCAGAGTTACTAACACCAGCACGTTTTAACGACTCGTCTGTGTAGTCCTCGTCATAGCGCAAGTTATGCTCTGACAAATTCTTACGTAGGTCAGATTTAACTTGCTCTTGCATCTTGACTTCATCAGAACTTAGTTTCTGCTTTGTCAACTCTTGCGCTCTTGTCATTGGATTAAATGGCTTGCCTTCTAATAACGCACTTTGCTCTTCCTCAAGCAGTTGCGTTCTAACTTCTGCAGCACGTTTACGCTCATTGTGGAAACCAGGTGTGAGCGGATCTGGCACACCCAAAGCAGAGTTAACAAAAGTAGTTGCCTTAGCCATATCGCTACTCTTATTGCGAACATCTTTTGCTAACTCATTACGCTGTTTCCAGCTGATAGTTCCAGCTTTAGCCAGATTATCTAAATCAGTCTCTCCAAGTAAATTCTTTGCAGCCATTGATTGATAACGTCCAAATACTTCTGGCTGTGCATCACGCTGCTCTGTACGCAAAGACTTAATTTCATCTGCTTTCAATTGATCAAGTGCTTTAAGTCCTGACACTAAAGTTGATGAGCTAATTTTTCCAAGGTAGAACTGGTCACGCAGATCAATGGCCAAGCGCTGATTGTTGTCATCGTCTTTGGCTTTTTGGAGCTTACGTGCAGATTCAATGTTGGCAAAGTCTTTGAGTACTTTTTCCTGGATAGTTGACTTGTCACCCTCTGTCAGCCCTTTGTATAAGCTAGTGAGCTGGCCGACATCACCTTTGTCCAGCGCATCGAGCGCTTTAGTTGGTGAGTCATATATGGTTTTGTCTTTTAGCCTGGATACGACAGCGCTAATCTTGGCCTCAGAGATAGCCTTATTGATCTCAGCAATATGCTTGTTGTTACCAGTGATCTTGATAGCCTCATAGAAAGGCTGCTTCTGGATCTCAAGCAATTTGTTGATATCAATCTCAGTGCCAGTGCTTGGATCAATCGTGCCAGATTTGGCCACAATAGCCTCTATCAATGGACGTGCAGCCACCACAGCTTCTTCTAATCTAGCGTCATATTGAGCCTGCTGCACCTTGACAGTACGTTCTGCAGCCTTGACATACAAGGCATTACCAGCAGAGGTTAGGGCAGAGCGCAGACGAATAGACTGCTCTGGATCAAGCGCCATAACAGAGCTTGAATACCCATCAATCAAGTCTTTCATGTTGGCCTGGACAGACCTCATATCAAACGTAGCACCAGCATCAATAGCTGCTGCCATGCTGGCAAATGTCTTTTGACCTTCCAGCTGCAACTCGCTAGACAGCATTACGGCCTGGGTCTTTTGATATGTCTGCTGAAATATCTTTCCTGCACCTTTGACTGTTACGCCTTCTGGTGTAGCCAATGCTGTATCAATCTGAGCCTTGGTAAGTGGATTTTGTACCGCATACTTTTGAGCCTCTACTTGGGCGTCAGTTACAGCTTGACCTTGAAAGAACGCTGTCATGCGATCTAACTGTTGACCTAGCGTGTTAAAGCCTTGCGCTGCTACTTGCTGTGGCGCAGTGTTTACACGTGGCAGATCAGCGTATTGAGCGCCAGCGTATTCGTAGGTAGGTAGCGTAGCCATATCTTATGAAACCTTCACGCCAGGTGGTAGTTTTGTTGTTTGGTATGTAGCAGCACCAAGCAAACCTTTGCCAACTGCAGACATCAAACCAAATTCTTCAGCAGATGTGGCTGCAGCATTGAATGCCTGCGATATAGCTAATCCACCAGACTGCGCCAGCTGTGCATTCTCATTTAAGATCTGGATCTCATTACCAGCACGGTAAGCATTAGATTGCTCTACAGTCATTGGTGAGCCAGACAATGGGTCTACACCGCCTGCTACAGCTCTAGCCCTAACAGTGCTTGCTAAACGCTGCTGGCGCTCCAATAACTGATAAGCCTGGCGGTTGTAGTTCAATGCGTTTTGACGCCCTTGTAGCTCTGCCTGGGAGCCTTGTAAGCGATAGTAGTCAGCTTGTGCGCTAGCTTGTGTAAGACTTGTCACAGCACTGAATGCACTGCTGGCCATGGATAAATTTGATGCTGTGAAAAGGGATGGCGCTGCTGGCATCGTTCCAGCTGCAATTGATCCAGCCTCAATGACACCTACAGTTTCAGCAGCTGCAGCTGCAGTGCCAGCCTCGGCAAAGTAAAGTGCTACTGCTTCCATTTATGTGCCTCCATACACGCTAATCTTGTACTCCATGCCCAACAAATTGAGCTTGAGTGGCAAGGTCTGAGTGATAGTTATTTGGGCATCTTGGTCATAGCCACTGATACCTGATATCAACTTAGTACCAGTGAACTCTGGCACATCATTGTCCATGATGCTTGCAGTGTCCAACGTGCGAATTGGCACTAGGTTGTTGTTAACCACAATGTGCTGGGTCTGATACAGGATGGCATTGACTTCAACAATGCGCTTGACAAAGCCAGTCCTAGCGCCTACCTGGAGCCTTGGCTCAATCGGCAAAGTCACAATGCTCACATTAAATGGCAGGCCTACCTCATAGCTACTGGTACTCGCTCTATCCATAGTGATAGAACCACCACCGCTAACTACCTCGTCAGACAGCACCGAGCCATCTGCTTTGACATTCAAAGTCTTACCAATGTGTGGCAGGCTTGATATCGTTGTGGCCACACCACCAGTAAACGCACAATCTGTAAACACGGTGGTATCAAAAACTTCTACAAAATATTTGTCCACACTATTAAACGTGCGCTTGACCACTACGTAGATATCCTCGATATCCACGCCAATATCTTTGAACAGGCCATCAGTAGTGAGCTTGCTTGGAGCCACCACGTTTTGCTGGCGCAATATGCTGTAGTTAGCAATCGTGCCATCACCATTGAGCATGAACAGCGTATCTGTCTCTTCAGTGCTAGTAGCCTTACGCAGTGCCAACTCAGTTGGTCCATTGATCAAATGGCTAGATAGCAAGCTGATTGACTGGCTCACATAGGACAGGGTAGTGTCAGAGAACTGAAACTCATTAAGAGCCTTGCCCTGGCGCTGTACATACAACGTACCAGACTGCAGGATCTGCACTCGGATGCCTTCTCTAGCTCCATTGCGAGACACGGCCTTAACAAAGAAGTTGGTAGGCGTGATCGGATCTAGACCATTCTGCGGGACATAGAACTCACCACCACTGGTAAACACTTGCAAATCACGGCCACTAATAATGTCAATGATCACGTTCAAGCTATTGGTGTCTAGCGTGGCCTCCACCGCATCATCGTCATAAGCCTGGTCAGGATTAAAGTCAAAGAACTGAGCTACCTTGCTGCCCCATATGGTGCTTGGCCGAGTCTTAGATCCTCCAAAATACAGACGCCCCTCATGGAATGTGCAGCTTCTTGGCCAACCTTTAGTGCTTGACCACACATCCTCATAGCCAGACTCCAGCTCCCACGATCCATTGGCAATCGCAGTGGTGTCAAAGAACGGTATCTCGGTCACAGCGCTTACCACGGTAGTGCTTGTGTAAGCCACGATCCTTGCCCTGCCTTGAGGTTGAGCATTGATATACTGTCCGACAGATCCAGAGCTAAACACTGCAGAACTAGCAGTCAGCGTCACCTCACCAGACTTAGCGCTTGGCGTCAATGTGCCTGCTGGGTTAGATAGTGCAATGGTGAATGCATACTTTGGGATACTGATAAAGCTAATATTGCTCACAGTCCATGTGGCATCAGTAGCACCACGCACAATCTTGATTGGCTGGATATCTTTGTGAGCAATGATTAATGTGTCTGCCGATTGGGTCCAGCACATGGTGGACAGGATAGAGCTGGTCACCGCAGTTACTGCCAGGTATGGGTTACCAGAGCCATTGATGTTGGTGATCTGTACTTTGTCCTTAAAGATATACATTCTCTGGTTTGTGAAAATCAGCATATAGCTGTCATCTACTGAGAACTCAAACGGTACAGAGCGAGTGCCACTGGCTGGCGCTGCAGCGCTTGGCAACTCGTACAAATGCTTTAAACCACCACGCCTACGCACACCACCTTGTGGCTGCACAACTACGTTAGTCAGTGTCTCAGCACCATTTTTGTATTGTTCTAAGTCAACCCTAGCCCTCAATAGCGGATCTAATTCACCGCTACTGAAGTTGGTTTGGAAAGAAACTAATCGAGACATTAGTTCCTCACAGCAATCAGACTGAAGTCTTCAAAGCTCTGGGTAGTATTGCCCTGGCCATCTATGACCATAGCTGTGCGAAAGTAACCACCACGGTTATTCTCTACTGGTCCACCAGTAGCAATGCCTTGCCAGTACTGGGTCTTGCTGATCTGATCTGTAATCGGGTCTGCCAGGTGCCAGGTCATCATGTACTTGAGCAGCTGAATAAAATAGCTAGGCATCTCAGATTCAGTGGGAAGATATTGGTAATCAATGACAACAGTTGTTTCATTGGTCAGCAGCTTATCGCCCTGGATAACCCAATCTGTAAATGTTCTAGCACCCACCTCGGTGGAGTTGTATGCCCTACGAATAGTGCCAAGACGGTCTGATGGCAGCTGGTACTCGTAGCGATACTGGTTAACTGGCGTGTTTATTGTCTGCGCCAGCTGCACCTTCTTAAACGTAAAGCTCCAGGGATAAGACTGCAGCGTAGATTTCTTGAGATCTGGGTAGATGCGATCACAGATATTGGATGCGTCAGTACCCTCATTGAATGAAGATATCGACTTAGCGCCTAGCATTAGCAGGGCGTCTGAGCATACTTTTAGATCTGTATCACCACTAGCCATAGGTCACCCCAAAATGTGAGAAAGGCCAACCTCCAGATAACTAGAAGTTGGCCTGCTTACTTGACTACTGATTAATCAGTATCAGTTGCAGTTACGGTCACACCGTCAGTGATGTCAACCACGCCAGCAGAGTTGCTGTTGACGTATGCAGTAGACATAACTGGCGTACCGCCAGTAGCGCTGTAGCAGAAAATGATGTCACCGACTTTCAACACTGATGCGACAGAGTTGAAGTAGCCAGAAACACGAATTACTGATTGAGCGTCAGTGGAAGAATAGCTATAAATAGCTGGTGCGTTGCCAGATTTAGACTGGCCACCGATAGCGTTAAAGCCTGTTGCTGAGAATGCCATGATGTGTACTCCTTATTCTGTACAAGTGATGTCAACGCAACCACCAGCATCGATAGCGACAGCGCCAGCACTGAACATCGAGCTAACTAACCAAGAGGTTTTCTCAGGGATGTAGTTGATTTCAGAGCGGATTGCCATGCTCTCGGCCATGCCGATTGCCATCTTGTGATAGGCATATACCTTGCGGGTAGAACCAGAACCACCACCAGTTAAACCACCTTCAGTGCGGTCACCAATGACGTTAAAGGTAAAGCCCATGAACGTGTTGATTTCACCTTGTACCAAGGCTTTGACTGTGTTGAAGTCAGAGCTAGTTACTGATGTCTCAGACAACAAACTGGCCAACTGTGATGCATGGATCAACATATAACGATCTTCTGCGGGTACGTTTGCAGTATTGAGCAAACGTGCAGCTTCACGCAATTTAGCCATGTTCAAGTTAGTTGCAGAGCCACCGATGCTAGTAGCAACTGTCAAGCTGGTGCTTGATGCTGCCAATGCGTCAATGATCATCTGATCTGATCTACGGCCAATAGCTTTAGCAACAACTTGCACCAATTCTTGGCGCTCGTCAAAGTTAACTTTAGCTTGGTTGAAAATGTCTGAGTACTCAGCAGCAATGTAGTCTGTCAAAGTGACAGTTGCTTGTGAATAGGTGACGTTGAGTGGTGTTACGTCAGTCTGTGGTACACGAACTTGTGCAACGCCAGAGCCGATCTTTGGGAACTTGTGTGTGCTTGCAGTGACGCCAGTACGCAAACGGACAGTGTTACGCAAGACAGCATCAGCTTGATACGCTTGTTTTACTTCCGTGTCGAACAGGGTTACAAAAGCGTTAGAAATGCTAACTGCCATTGTTTTCTCCTAGAAAACGGTTGAAAGAAAAGTTTCTCGCCAACGGTTATCCAGAAAATCTGGGCCTGACTTGTGTTTTTAAGCTACACCAAGCTCTTGGTGCGGGCCTTGCGGTTGTCCACGTAGCCGATTCTATTACAAATTACAAAAGAGTCAATTGAATGTTGTAAAAAAAAGCCAGGTTTTTTAGGCCTGGCTATAAAGTAGGCAACTGCTCGCCGTTAACCGTACATCTTTTCAAAGAGTTTTTCTACCTTTAAACGGTAGCTTGGGTTAGTTTTGTACTCTGGATTGGCCACCATGGCATCTAGCTCTTCTTTGGACATAGAGCCAACAGGATCGCTTTTAAGCGTCTCTGTTGGTACTCTGCCCTCATAGGTTTCCCGCAGCTTTTGGAGCGCTTTAATGCCCTTTGCAGTGTCTCCCCAGCGGGTGAACTCTTGGAATTCATCTTGACCCCAGATGCCTTTGTTAACCATACCTCGGCCCCATTGAGCCATATCGGTCACGATTGCTTTGGCATTTGGTCCAAGCGCCTCCAGCTCGGCCTGCATACTTTGCTTTGTTTCAGCAATGTTGTTTGCACCAATGCCAGTAACCTCACGTGCAAGGTCTTCAAAGGCTTGCTGACTAATGCCGTACTTCTGCGCCCAGCCAACATAGCTTTTGACCACTGGGTCATCGCCTTTGAGGCCTAGACCGTCAATGTTGTACTCGCCATTCTCTGGAGCTTTATGGCCACCAGCTCGGAACTTCTTCTCAAGCTCCACATAAGACTTGCTGATTCCCTCTAGGTCTGGGATTTGATCGTCTTTGTTCCAGAATTTCTCTGGCCAGAAGTCAGGGCGCTCCAGCGGAGTGTCATCTTGCGTTGGGTCACCTTGTACGTGACTGATGCTTTGCTCTTGGCCCTCGGTTGTCGGCTGGTCTGTGCTTTCCTCTGCACTAGCCAGCAGGCCTGGGTTGTCATTTGCTTCGCTCATCTTTGTTTTGCCTTTCGGATTCGATTTTCAATATCCCTGACAACGCTGTTTTGCCCCTCTCGGAACATTCCCAACGAACTGTCAGAGCCTGGTTGCCAGCACGGTTGTTCAAGATAGAACTCTCGCAGCCACGCCAACACTTTTTGACCTTCAGCACTGGCAAAGGTTTTTGCCATCTGTAGGTTCAGATCCACTCTATCTTGATCAGGCTCAAACGCTGTTGGTTCGGCCTCTAGGTCATCCCAGCCACTCACTTTGGTGGCTCCATGATTTCGTCTGGACCAGCAAATGGAGACTTCTCCTGGTCAACTCGCACCTTTGCGTGATCCATAGCTTTTTGTAATATGGACGGTGGCATATTGTCAAAAAATTTGGGTGATTTAACTGGCGTCTTTAACAAGTAATCCAGCTCTTCTTTAGACAAAGATGGCACTATCAATGGGATTTCCATTTCTTTGCCATTTATGCCTACGCCTACTGATATCTCAGTGGATACACCACCACCAGGACGCTTTAATTCACCAAAAAAACCCATACCTTTTTGGGTTTTGTCTTGTCTTTGTCCATAACCGTAGTCCATTACATACCTCCCGCTGGTGCTGGCGCAGCTGGCGCTGGTAATGCTTGTTGCTGTTGCTGAGCCATGGCTGCAGCCTGTGCCATCTGTTGCATCATTCCTTTGCGCTCTTCACCAGTGGTACGTACCTGGATAGGCACACCCAGCTTGTCGGCTATGTAGTCAATGGCAGTGCCAGCCTTGATGGCCATCTGGCCTTCTGGTCCCATGCCAGCAGTGATCTGCATGAACTGCAAGATGTTGTTGATCTCGTCCATGTTTTGAGCCATGGCCAGTGGAGAGACAGGGCTAACCTTGACTTCCAGACCGTTAACTTTCAATGGCAAGTCAATCATGCCATTGGCGTCCATTACTTCTAGGATCTTGGTAACCAGGGGAATCATGGTTTCATTGATCAGTCGGCCAAAGGCAGAGCCAAGGTTTTGCGCTAGCTCTTTCATGCGTTCAACCACCTCAGTAGCCGATCTAGCACTCATGTTGTCAGGTGGCAAAGACTCATCTAGCAAAGTGCGCTTGATGGATTGCACTAGGTCATTGATCACCAGCTGCGACACATTGAAGTCACCAGCACGTGGCAAAGGTTTAAGCGCCTCGCCTTGTGGTCCACCGTTACGTGCAACAGGAATGATTGCTCCAGGAGTAATCTTCACATTGGCTGGGTTTAGCACACCATCATCAGCTGCCGTGTAGACACCAGTGATGGCCAGGCTTGCATTCTTGAGCAATAACTCTTTGACCTTGTTAAGAGTCTTGATGTCGGGCAGGGCGCTTAGAACTGGACCACGGCCATAGATCTCGCCAGCCACCTTCATGTAGCGTGAGACAACCCATGGGCTAGATTTGAGCTTGCGAAACACTAGCTCAGACTTAGATTTTTCATGGATCACGTAGTAACTAAAGTCACCACGATCTAGATTTAGTACCGTAGCCTCAATCAGATCAATCTCTTCAGTTGGCTTATCAGCAATCAAGCGCTGCAGATCTGGGGGAATGACCGCATCTTTCCACTGCATCTGGATGGATTCGCCCTTGATCCGCATCTTGCGATAGACGTTGTCCACCTGGCCATTAGCGCCTTCTTCAAAGCTAACCAGGTATTGTGGAACAGGGATAAAGTTGATGGGATTAACTGAGTCACCAGGCTGCACCAGCATGACTGCAGTACCTACAGACAAGTCTAATAAGAACTCACCCATAGCGATATCAAAGTTGGATTGCTTTAGTAGCGCAAACATCTTGTCAGCGTACATATCTAGCGCATATTGCGCTTGGCTCCTGCGATCCATTGGAATATCAGTACCAGGCTCTAAGCGACACCACTTGCGCTGTGGCGGGAAGATGCCAGATTGCAAACGGTTAGCAAAGCGCTGGGTAGAGTTGATGGCCGTAGAGTCAAAGACCCTGGTCATCTTACGTTTACCGCCTACCTTACCCTCATACTCTCCACCGTAGAGATTACGCTGGGGCAGGGCGAACTCCATAGCGTCTTCATAGAGGCTACGAAAGTCATCCTTTTTGTTTTGCGCTATTTTGTGACGCTTTAGGATTTGCTCTACGCTCATTTTTGCCATATCAATCCTCTATATCTTCAAATGGGTTCTTACCTTTTGCATCTGTGATGGGTCCACCTAGCTCCCAAGTATCACAAGTGCGTGAACTAGTGCATGGAATATCCCACTCATCACAGTAACCACCAGATTCATTGGTATCTACCCAAGCTGGATCTACATCAGGTGGTGTGATCTGCTCGTACTTTTTCATGCAGTCATCAATGAATTTAGTTTTCCAGTAGTGACCACAGTTACCACATACCATTTCTCTGGCTGCAGCCTCGCTTACATTCCATTTAGCAGACTTACAGATCCAGAATATGACTTCTGGCATCTTTGGATTTGGTGGCCCAAGATCTGCCTCAACAATGCAAATGTGGTGGTTCTTAATGCTTAACTGTTTGTCTTTTAAAACAGCTGGGCATTCACCTTTTGTAAAGTCTTCCATTATTCGTACCACTCTAAAGTTAAAACTGCTATCTCTGCTTTGCTTGACACATTGGTCAACCTAAAGTGAAAGTTAGTCAATGAGCTAAATACATATTCCAGGGCAGAGCCTGTTCCACCGCCTGCCTTTGGACCGCTGCCACCAGGACCAACCTGGGCATCAATCAATGTGCCAAGTGATGTAATGGTTGGATTGATGACCATCGCACATTCACTTACAGTAGAACTTGT
>Ga0209296_1000558_pt1 | contig 32460 bp, 45 predicted proteins | sample S_130206_EF_Meta_FD_187319 | JGI IMG/M metagenome (GOLD analysis project Ga0209296, IMG submission 187319) | Freshwater microbial communities from Lake Simoncouche, Canada to study carbon cycling - S_130206_EF_MetaG (SPAdes) (version 2) | ecosystem: Environmental > Aquatic > Freshwater > Lake ... | reverse complement strand
ATGGGCATATCATACTAAAGCGCATCCTAAAAATACCAATGATAAAACGATTCAGACCATTTGACTGCATCCAATGTCTAACAGTATGGAGTGCTTTATTATTTACATTCTTACCAATACATTTAGTAGAATTAATAGCAGTAATATTTGCAGCAGGTTTTATATCAATTAAGATTAAATGAATATAATAGGTTTAACAAATAAAGAATCAGGTTGTGGATTCCATAGAGTAATATTACCTTTAGCTTTTATGGATGATATTAAAGGCTATGTAACAAACTTTATTACTGAAGATAAAACTGAAAATTGGGATTTATTACTGTATAATAGAATATGTCAATACGATATAAATTGGAACAAAACTAAGGAACTGCTTGGGTGTCAAGTAGTTATGGATATAGATGACCATTGGAAGCTACCAATTAACCATATTAATTATAACACTTATCAAGATATAGGTAAAAGAATAGAAAAGAATCTAGGCGAAGCAGACTTAGTAACTGTTACTAATCCAAATCTATTAGAGAAAGTAAAAGAGTTTAATGATAATGTTATTGTTATACCCAATGCGCTACCTTATGGATTAAATCAATTTAACGATACTAAGTTTAAATCAGATAAGGTAAGAATATTTTGGTGCGGTTCAGTTAGTCACGAAAGCGATATTAAGATATTAAGAGAACCACTTAAAAGATTAACAGGTAATATTCAAATGGTAATGGGTGGTTATAATGATAGCGATCCTTATACTAAATCAATATGGGATAGAATGTTTTCAATGTATGCCGGTAAACATCCGTACATTAAATTACATTCTGCTAGTCCTACTCAGTATATGGATATGTATAATTATGCTGATATTGTTTTGATTCCTTTAGAAGATTCAGATTGGCACGGATGCAAAAGCAATTTAAAAATACTAGAAGCTGCAGCAAAGAGATTACCAGTTATTTGTTCAAACGTAGCACCTTATAATATGGATGCTGATGCACCTGTATTATGGGTTAATAATCAAAAAGATTGGTTTAAGTACATTAATTTATTAATCAATAATCCAAGCCTAAGGGAAAATTTAGGTAACGAACTTTATGCGTGGGCGTCCAAAAGGTACAACTTCAAAGAAATTAATCAGCAGCGATACGAAGCCTATCGCAAAATTATCAAATGAGATATTTGATAGACACCGGCATTACTATGATTTCTACCATAGAACTGGAGAGATAGTAAACTTTTATCACGATGTTCAAAGTGAACTTTTAAATGAATATCGTAGATTAAAAGATGAATACTATCATTACAATACAAATTGTCCAGTATGTGTAATAGAATTTTTAAATACAATATACCGATGGTATGACAACATTTAAGCATAGTGGAGCAACAGGAGATTTAATATTTAGTTTACCAACCATTAAAAAGATGGGTGGCGGTACTTTATATATTACTCCTTATAATTTACAAAGAGCAGAAAGCATTGCTCCTTTAGTAAAGATGCAGCCATATATTGAAGATGTTATCATATCAGACAATTTACCTTATATAGATGTTGACCTAAATAAATTTAGACAATATGCAAGTCATCACTTCAATATCATTGAGGCGCATTTAAAAGCACAAAATTTGGAGGATAATACTTGGAAGGATGGTTGGCTTACTTTAAATAAAAAAGACTTCTATATTCCTTATTCTTATTCGGTAATAAATACAGGCAGCAATTATCTTGATCCTAATTTTGACTGGCATAAAGAGATTAGATATTTATTAAGCATAAGTGAGAAAGTATTTTATTTAGGTTACAAACAAGAGTTTGATAAATTAAACACAAATGAAGCAGAGTTTTTTGATTGTGATTTTTTAACTGCAGCAGAAATGATTTACAATGCTGAAATGTTTACAGGTGGTTATTCTGCTTTATCAACCATAGCAATGGGATTAGGAATTAATTATAGAATGGTTCAAGCACCCGGACATACCTGCAGTAGTTTATTAATGGAACGAGAAAAAATAGTTAATATATGTCACTAGAGAAACAACCACACGGAGGATATTTAAACCGATACGAGAAAGGGGCAGCTTGGAAAGGTAATCGTAATGGCAGACCTAGAAAGTATATCACAGAACTTGCACCACACGGATATAAGAATGCACAAGTAATGGATTGCATTCAGGTATTAATGGCAATGACTGTTGATGAACTTAAAGCGGTATGGGATAACAAAGAAAGCACAATATTAGAAAAGACTTTGGCTAATGCTTTAATTAAATCAATGGCTAAAGGATCATTGTATTCAGTAGACACTTTACTAAGTAGAGTTTATGGTAAGCCAAAAGAAACTACTGCAGTAACACAGGATTCAAAAATAGAGGTAGTATTTGTTAAGGGTAAAACAATATTATGATTTTAGAGTTACCAGAAGCGCATATTAACCAAACTAAAATACTTGAATCAACTGCAAGGTTTAGAGTAGTTATGTGCGGAAGGCGATTTGGTAAGTCTGAACTTTCACAGGTAGAAATAATTAGCAATGCTTTACAAGGAATGAACGTTGCTTATATCACTCCTACCTATAAACTAGCTAAAACATTTTTTGAGAAACTTACTCAATGCGTACCTTTTGAAAATAACAAAAGCGATTTAACGATTCACTTTCCAAATGGAGGCACAGTCGAATTCTTTACAGGAGAAAGACTAGATAATCTAAGAGGTAGAAAGTTTCATTTAGTTGTAATTGATGAAGCCAGTTTTATATCTGATTTACAGGATGGATGGTTAAATTCAATTAGACCTACTTTAACCGATTTTCAAGGCAGAGCATTATTCCTATCTACACCAAGAGGAAAGAATTATTTCTATTCTCTTTATATGAAAGGCGGTCAAAGAGATTGGGAAAGTTTTAAGTTTACTACCTACGATAACCCTTATATCTTAACATCAGAAATTAACGATGCAAAAGCGCAATTACCAAATACAGTATTTGAGCAAGAGTATATGGCTAATCCTATGGAGAATGCAGCTAATCCCTTTGGTGCTGAACATATTACAAAGTGTACTTGCAGTTTAAGTTTAAATGAACCTATGTTTTATGGAATAGATTTGGCAAAGTCTTTTGACTGGACTGTGATAATAGGATTAGATAGCGAAGGTAAGGTTTGTCACTTTGATAGATTCCAAAAGGATTGGCTACAAACAAAAGAAACAATTAAACAGATACGAAAGCATAAACATATTTTTATTGATAGTACTGGAGTAGGCGATGCAATAGTTGAGGACTTACAAAAGTACTTTAACGATATGACAGGATTTAAATATACATCAACCAGTAAGCAGCAGTTAATGGAAAGTCTTGCAAGTTCAATTCATAAAAAAGAAATAGGATTCCCTGAAGGTGCAATCAAAGACGAATTAGAAATATTTGAATATCTATTTACTTCTACAGGGGTAAGGTATTCAGCACCGGCAGGATTCCACGATGACTGTGTTAATGCTCTTGCTTTAGCTAATAAATGCCGGATAGAAAACAGAGGAAGTGGTCAATATCACTTTATTTAATTACATTTTTCAAAAACTTATATAATAGATTATGACAATTAAGCAATTTCAAGAATTGTACTATGTAGCTACATCAGAAGATATGGACTTTGATAAGTCTATTAAGATGGTAGGAATTGTAACAGGAAAGACACCTGAGCAAGTAGAAAAAATGTCAATGAGGAAGTTTAATATTTTATGTGGTGCTATACATAATCACTTTAAAATATTTGAGAAAGATTTGTTGAAGGGTAAACCTAAAAAAATAGTTAGGGTAGGAAAGCGATTTTATAGAATAAATTATGATGTAACTAAATGTAAAGCAAGTACTTATGTAGAGGTATCTACCTTTAGTACTGATATTATTCAGAACTTACATAAGATAATGGCATCAATAGTTACACCTGTTAAATTTAAATGGGGTAAGTGGGTAGAACACGAAGAACTATCAAGTGACTTAGAGAAAATGAATTTTGAGGTTGCATATCACGCAGCGGTTTTTTTTTACACTTTATTCAACGTATCAATGCAGGTTATCCAGCCTTATTTGATAAACGAGATGAAGAGCAAGGGGATAGCAGAAGAACAAGCGAAGGAGATGTTGACAACTTCACAAAGCATTTTGGATGGCTTTATAATGCCAAAATGGTCGCAGACTTCGAAGGAATACCTGTTGAATCGGTTTGGAGTTTAAAAGTAATTCATTTTTTAAATGATCTGCTTTACTTAAAATTAAAATTAGAAAAGGATAATGAGCATAACAAAAAGTCAAATTGATGCAATTGCCAAAGGTAAGGTAACTGGAGATATAGAATTTGGCGATAGTAAAGTCATTGATTTAAATGATGTTACATTATCATTCTTTGAAAGATATTCAGCAATTTATGTAAAAGCAATAGCAGAAAGCATAAATAAAAATGAAGTAGTTGCTAGTGGTAATATGCTTAAAGGAGTAGACCCTGAGGTTTCTAAAGATGGAAATACTTTAAGAATCTATATGGCTAACTACTATGACTTTGTAAATAAGGGAGTTAAAGGTGTTAAAAATTATAAGAATGCACCTAACAGTCCTTATAAGTACAAGAATTATGGAATGAGTGAGGAAGGCAGAAAGAGTATTAAACAATATATTCAAAGTGGTAAAGCAAAGATAAAAGTAGCAACTAAAAAAAGCACAGTTAATGCAGTAGGTCAAGAAAAAAAGAAAGTTAATTTATTAGATTTAAAAACTGAAGCATTAGTTTATTTAATTAAAAAATATGGTATTAAGACAACTAACTTCTTTGATGAGGCAACCGATAAAGTACAAGAAGAAATGATAAAAGATTTAGGCGAAGTAATGGCACAAACAATAGTTATTCAAATAGGAAATCCTAAAAAGAAATGAGTATAACAATTAATACAAATCCTGCAAGTGGTTCAACTGTTCAGGATGACTTATGGCACATAGCAACAAGTACTGCATCCGGCAGCACAGATATGAAATACATATTTGAAGTTTATGTAGGTGGAGTAAAAAAAGTATCAGTAAGACAATTCCCTGAACCTTCTAATGGTAAAGCATATTTTAATGCCGGTGCTACAGTTCGGAATTCAATAACTTTTAACTGGTTTGAACCACTAGGAACTGCTTTTGTATATCAGCCTAATGTTACAGGGGAAATGGGTGTTCAGTATCAAATAAGAGTAGGAGAAGAAATAAGCGGAGTTACTACATTAAATCTAGCATCAGCAACTACAAGTGCCTATAATTTTAAAGCACCTTTATTTCAAAGGAGAGTAATATCATTACAAGATAAATTAAATAAGTGGTTGACTAACAGACCATTATATGCCAATACTAAATTAGGAGAGAATCTATATATACCATTCTATACAAATACAAGTGTAAATTTAAAATGCACAACTTTTGATGCTGCAAATAATCAGATAGCAACTGCATCAGGAAGTACTACTGCAGTACCAAATGGATTTATACAAATGAATATAGGAAGTGCTGCAATTTCAACTAACTTAGGAATAACAATTAATGATAGTGTTAGATACTATGATGTTTGGTTTAATAGCTTTGACAAGATACGAGTTTATATAGTTTGTAATCCTAAGTATGAACCTATCAATATTCATTTTATGAATGCTTGGGGAATGTGGGATAGTTTAAGATTTGATTTAGTTAGCAAACTGAATATGAATGTAGAAAAAAAATCATTTGAGCAAAGAGATTATAGATTTAATGGTAATTCAGTAGACTACAAAAGCACATCTAATAGGTATTATGAAGGCGCAACTAATTATAGTATTAAATCTACTTTTAATTATAAGCTAACTGCAGATGCTTTAACAGATGATGAATATACTTGGATGGCAGACCTTATATCAAGTCCTCAAATATTAATGGAGATAGATGGTTACTTCTATCCAGTTACCTTAATAGATAATAATTATGAATTTAGTAAAATTGTATTTAACAAATTAAAGGCATTAGAACTTACATTTAATATGAATCAAAACAGATATTCCCAATTAAGATGACAAGAATATTTATAGAGAAAAACGAGTTAGATATTGATAAAGGTTTAAGTAATCAAATTACATATTCTGTAAGTGATTTAAAAAACTTAGATAGTAAGACAACTGCATTCAGTAAAACTATTATATTGCCGGGAACTGCAAACAATAATAATATACTAGGTAATATATTTGATTTAAATAATGCAAATTTTACTAATGATTTACTACCAAATGTAGGCTATAATTATAATGCAAGTAAGACTGCCTTATGTTCTATTGAAGTAGACAGAATGACTGTTATTAAAGGAGTTTTTAAATTACTAGAAATAATAGTTGACGGAAAGAATGTAGAATATGAGTGTAGTGTTATTGGAGAGTTAGGTGGTTTCTCAATGAAGTTAGGTGCAAAGAAAATAGAAGAATTAGATTTTAGCGCATACAATCATACATATAGTTATCAAAACATTGTAGCAAGTTGGGATAACTGGCAAGGTGGAAGCGGTTATTACTATCCCCATATTGATTATGGTTTGTATTCAACAGACAAGCATAATTGGCAGTATGGAACATTTAGACCTGCCTTATTTGTAAAAGAATATCTACAAAAAATATTTGCAGCAGCAGGATATACTTATGAAATAACTTGGGGCGGTACTGCAGAATCGAATAGGTTTAAATCTTTAATAATTCCTTTTAACAAAAAGAAATTAACTAAGTCGGGAACACAACAAGTAGGATGTACACCTATAAATACTACAGGATGTATAGATCAGTTATATCCAATGCCTATTTCTTGGGAAAATTTTAGTGGAACAAACTGGACTATTAATGGTGGAACTACTGGAAGTGTTTTTACTTATGTAGGATTAGACCCTACTAATGTAACATTTAAAGTTGACATAACATTTACGGCTACTACAACTAACACACCTGTTAATAATGGTATTTATATAGAAACTTTAAAAAATGGTGTGGTAATAGCAGGATCGACAAGATTTATTCCACCATTCTCAGGTACTGTAAATGATTTTTATATTGTCAATTTAGTAGATGAACCTATTGTAACAGGAGATTATTTTTCAGTACAAGCAAGGGCAGATGATACAGGTAATTGCTATGATAGTTTAGTTAATCAAGCAGGTACAGTAAGTATTAGTTCAGATGCACCAATTACATTAAATGTTAATTTAGGAGATACAGTTTCTTTAAATGATTGCATACCACCAAACATTTTACAAAAAGATTTCTTTGCTTCTTTATTAAAATTATTTAATCTATATGTAGATGAAAATAGATTTGAAGAAAAGCATTTAATAATTAAACCATATACAAGTTATTATGATGGAAGTGTAGAAGATTGGAGTGATAAAGTAGATAGGTCAAAGCCAATAAGACTAAAACCTATGTCAGAATTAAATAGTCGTTACTATTCTTTTAAATATAAAGATGATAGTGATTATTGGAATGAATTATATAGAAAGAGATATAATGAAGGATATGGCAGTAGAATATTTGATAGTGAATATGAATTTTCTAAAGAAACTGAAAGTGTAGAAATAGTTTTTTCTCCAACAGTATTAGTAGGAATAACTGATGAAGATAAAGTTTATAGTACTATTTATAAGTTCACAAATACATTAGAAGAACGTATAGATAGTAATATAAGAATATTACAAGCAAAGAAAGTAACAGGAGTAACCAGTTGGAATTTATTAGATGGAGGCACAACCTTGCAATCTTTAACTAAGTATGGTTATGCAGGACATTTTAATGACCCTGATGCAGTAGCTAATGATTTAAACTTTGGCGCACCAAGAGAATTGTTTTTTATTTTAGTTAGTGGAGCAATAAATGTAAATCAATTTAATGTTTATTACAGTCCTTATATGGCTGAGATAACAGATAAAAATAGCAGGTTATTAACTTGCAATTTAAAGTTAAGTGATACAGATATATATAATTTAAACTTTGCTTCATTTAAATATATAGATGGTGGTTTATATAGATTAACTAAATTAATTGATTATACACCTGAAGCGAATGAAACAACAAAAGCAGAATTGCTAAGAGTAATTAATAAAGTATATTAAGATGGCAGATAAAACAGTTGCGTTAACCATAACTACCGATTCTAAACAAGCAGAAGCATCGGTAGGAAGTTTTAAAAAACAATTAAGAGAGGCGAATGCTGAATTAGTCAATATGGCTATGCAGTTTGGCGAAGCATCTACAGAAGCAGTTAATGCAGCAAAGAAAGTTGCACATCTTAAAGATGCTATTGGAGATGCAAAAGCACTTGCAGATACGTTTAACCCTGATAAAAAGTTTGTAGCATTAGGTGGTGCTTTACAAGGAGCAACTGCAGGATTTAGTGCGCTGCAAGGTGCAATGGGTTTATTTGGAGATGAGAATAAAGATTTAGAAAAGACTTTGTTAAAAGTACAAAGTGCAATGGCTTTGCAACAAGGTATATCTGGATTGTATGAAGCAAGAGATGCCTTTGGTTTATTAAAAGATGGAGCAGTAAGGGCATTTCAGGCGATTAAAGGGGCAATTGGAGCAACTGGTATAGGTTTACTTGTTATTGCATTAGGAACGATTGTAGCCTATTGGGATGATATTAAGGGAGCAGTTAGTGGAGTAAGTGAAGAACAAAAGAAACTTACAAAAGCATCACAAGAGAATTTAGCAGCAGAGAAAGAAAAATTAAGTGAAATTGGTAGTCAAGATAACATATTAAAACTACAGGGTAAGAGTGAGAGAGAGATTTTAATGATGAAGAAGAATCAGGTAGTTGCAGTTATTAAAGCAACTGAAGCTACTATTCTTCAAGATAAAATTACTACAAAAGCGCAAGTTGATGCAGCTACTAGAAATCAACATTTTTTAAAAGGGTTATTAGATTTAGTATTCTTACCACAAAAGTTATTGTTTGAATATTCTTCTAAGGCTATTAATAAATTAATTGAATTATTAAATAAGATACCCGGAATTAAAATAGACTTTAAGATTAACGACCAGTTAGCAGATAATGCAACTGATTATATATCAAAATTAGTATTTGATCCTGAAGAAATACAAAAGAAAGCAGATGCAGCAGCGGAAGTAAACCAAAAAGCAATTAAAAAACTTCAAAATGATGCTGCAGGTTATCAGTTATCTGTTAATTCAATAGATAAACAAGCTAAAGAGAATGCCTATGTAGATAGGATGAAAGGATTGCAACAAACTAAAATTGATACAGAATTATTTGAAACAGAAGCAGCACAATCTAAAGTTCAAATAAGTGCAAATGCAGCCAATGCTATTTTAGAAAAAACTAAAATGACAGAAGAACAAACTGCTGCATTGAGAAAGAAATATGCTGAAGAAGATGCAAGAGATGCACAGATAGCACAAGATGCTAAAATTAAAGCTACAGTAGATACTTTAAATATAGTAAGTGATGTATTAGGTAAAGAAAGCGCAGCAGGTAAAGCATTGGCAATTAGTGGTGCTTTAATAAATACATATTTAGGTATTACTGCAGGAGTTAAGTTAGGATTCCCTGCAGCTATTCCGGCAGTATTGGCAGCAGCAGTAACTGGTTTTAAAGCAGTTAAAAGTATAATGTCAACTAAAATACCGGGAGCAGCCAGTAGTTCTGCAGGTGGTTCAATGTCAGCACCTACAATGTCAAGTGCAACTGCACCAATAACACCACAAGCGCAAACAACAACTTTGTCTACTCAATCTATTAATCAAATTGGAGTAGCAAGTTCAAGGGCATTTGTATTAGAAAGTGATGTAAGTAGTAACCAAGAAAGGACACAGAGATTAAATAGAGCAGCAAGAATAAATTAAACAACAAGTATTTAATTATATATTATAAATATGAAATTGCCTATTTACGATTTAATTATAAATCAAGATGAGAATAATGATGCTGAGGTTTCTTTTGTGGCACTTGTTGACAGTCCGGCGATTAAAAAGGACTTTATTGCTTTTAAAGAAGAATTTATAGACCCAAATAAAGGAGAACAAAAAGACGAGTTTTTAAGTCGTTGCATTAGTTATGTAATTAATGAGGGTAAAGAAACAGAACAAGCGGTTGCAATATGCAATAGCTTATGGGAGCAGCATTTTGCTGAAGATAGTTATACAGATTATCCGAAACAAGCAAGTGAGAATGCAAAGGCTGCCTTAAGATATGCTGAAGAATATGGATGGAAAGAATGTGGCACTCCAGTAGGTAAAGCAAGAGCAAACCAATTAGCAAACAATGAGCCAATAAGTAGAGATACTATTGCTAGAATGGCATCTTTTGAAAGACATAGACAAAATTCTAATAAAGAATTAGGAGATGGATGTGGTAGATTAATGTGGTTAGCTTGGGGTGGAGATGCAGGAATAGAATGGGCAACAAGAAAGTTAAAACAAATAGATAAGTTTGCAGCTATAAAAATATCATTTGATTATGATGATACATTAAGCACAAGCAAAGGTAAAGAATTAGCAAAGAAAGAAATTGAGGCAGGTAATATAGTTTTTATTATTTCAGCAAGAAGCGATAAAAGTCCTATGCTATTAGTAGCAAAAGAATTAGGAATTCCTGAAAGTAGAGTATATGCAACAGGAAGTAATAAAGCTAAGATTGAAAAGGTTAAAGAATTAAACATAGCAAAGCACTATGATAATAATGCAGATGTAATTAAAGAACTTGGCAGTATAGGAGAGAAATTTAGTATAATGGCATTTGCTATTCAGTCAGAAAGCGAACATATTATTACTGGTCCGTTAATGATTCCTCAACAATTAATTTATAGAAATTCAGAACAGTTTGGAGAACACTATGTAAAGTTTTCAGTTGATACCATTAAACAGATTGCAATTAAGTTTAGCAAGAAGGGATATCAAAAGAACGTTAACCTAATGCACGAAGCAGATATGCAAGTTGATGGAGTTACAATGTTTGAGAGTTTTATTAGTGATTCTAAAAGAGGTATTAAACCAATGGAAGCATTTAAAGACTTGCCAGATGGAACTTGGTTTGGTAGTTTCTATGTAGAGAATCCTAAAGTATGGGAGATGATTAAACAAGGAAATGTAAAGGGATTTAGTGTAGAAGGAATGTTTGATTATGAAGCACCTATGAGTGAAGACCAAAAACAACTAGCAGAATTAAGAGAAATTTTAAACAGTTTTTAAAAATCAATATAATAGTATTATGGAAGCAAAAGAAATTTTACAAAAAGTAAAGCAATATTTTAACGAATTAGCTGCTGCACCTGAAGTTGACAAAATGATTGAAGCCACAGAATATGAATTAAAAGATGGTGGTAAGGTTATGATTGATAAACTAGAGGTAGGCGGTATTGTTATGATTGACGGTAATGCAGCATTGCCGGGCGAAGCTGAATTAGTAGATGGTTCAAAAATGACCATCGGAGATAACGGAGTTATTACTGCTATCGAAGTTGCAATGCCTGAAGAAGTTGCCCCTGTTATGGAAGATATGGGAACTAAGTTTGCAGCATTTGAAACATTAACAAGCGAGAAATTTGCTAATTATGAAATTAAGTTTTCTGCATACGAGCAACGTTTTGCTGATTATGAAGTTAAAATGAAAAAAGCAAACAAAGTAATTGATGAACTTTTAAAATTATCAACTTTACTTGTGGAAGCACCAGTACAAGCACCTGATAATTCAGTAAGAACTTCAAATGCTTTTAAAGAAGTAGAAGAAAAGAAAACACTAAATATTTTATTTAACTAAACAATTATAAAAAAATGGCATTAGCTTTTAGCGGATTATCCGCATACACAAAACAACTTGTTAAACCTCTATTGACTAGCGCAGTATTTGAGGCTAAAACACAACAATTAATTCTTGCAAATGGTATCGTTATACCGAACGTTAAAAGTTCAGTAGCTATTCCATTGATGGAAACAGATGCAGTATTTGCTGCTCAATCTTGTTCATTTGATGCTTCAGGAACAACTACTTTCTCTCAGAGATCAATTACAGTAGGTAAAATTAAAGTAGAAGAAAAAATTTGCCCTAAAGATATGGAAGCATACTTTACACAAGAGGCATTGAAAGCAGGTTCTACTTACGAAGATTTTGGTAATGCAGATTTCCAAAAAGCATTCTTAGATAAAAAGAATTTGCGTATTGCTGCACAACTTGAAACTGCAATATGGCAGGGAGATGCAACAGGTGCAACTGCAAACACAAATAAGTTTGATGGTTTACAGAAGTTAATTGCTGCAGGTTCTCCAGTTGATGCAAACGTTTCAGGATATACAGGTGTAACTGGTTCTCCAATTGCAACAATTACTGCATCTAATGTAGTAGCTGCAACTGAAGGTATTTATAAAGCAATTCCAGTTCAAGTATTAGCTAAAGGAGATGTTAAAATATTTGTTGGTAATGATTGGTATCGTTTATTGATTCTTGCTTACAGAGCATTGAATTTGTTTGCTTACAATCCACAAGATTCACAAGCTGCTTCATTTATCCTACCGGGTACAAATGTAGAGATAGTTAGTGTAAATGGTTTGAACGGAACAGGAGATGCTTATGCAATCAGTCTTTCAAATATGGCTTTAGCGGTTGATTTGGTTGATGAAGAAGGTTCATACAAAATGTGGTATTCTGAAGATAATAATGATGTACGTTACCGTGTAGAATTTAAAATCGGTGTAAACGTAGCTTTCACAAATGAGTGTGTAAAGTTCATCGCAGGAATCTAATTTTCTAACATAGGGAGGTAGTTTCTATCTCCCTTATTAATATTATAATTTATGCCTTGTGCAATAGTAAGCGGTTATACAATAGATTGTAGAGAATCTGTAGGTGGAATCGATGCAGTTTTTTTCGCAGAATATGGAAATGTCACTCCACTTGATGCAAGTGGAATAGTTACAGGAATAACAAAAGTTGCAGGAAAAAAATTCTTTAAATTTGAAATACCTACAAAATCAAGTGCAGTTGCTTCTAGCAATCCAACAGGTTCGATTGAGAATGGCACTTTATTTTATGAGCAAACTTTGGATTTTCCAGTTAATAAAAGAGATGCTACAACTAGGAATATTGTTACTACTTTGGCTAAAAATAAAGTGGTTGCAGTTACACTTGATAAAGATGGTACTTATAGACTTTATGGTAAAGGTGCAGGATTGTACTTAGTAGCAAGTACTGGAACAAGCGGTGCTGCTGCAGGAGATGCTCAGGGATATATGTTGAAATTTGAAGGTACAGAAAAGGAAGATTTCTTTGAAGTTACAAATGCAATAGGTTTAGCCTTAACAACTGCAGGATAGAGTTTTTTAATTTTTAATTTATGCCCCGACCGATAAAAAAAGTCGGGGTTTTTTTAGTATGATTAATTTAACAAAAGGACTTACTCAAACAATTTATTTCACAGGTACTGAAAAGGCTACTATTAGTAACCCTTTCTTTTTATTTGTGTTTATCCACAGAGTAACAGGCGATGTGGTTAAGTTGATGGCTACAAATCAAAGTATAACTGGCAGATACGATAAATTTGCTTTTACAGTTAATAACTATTTTGATTTAAAAGAAGAAGGATTTTGGAGTTATACGATTCATCAAAAAGTATCTTCAAGTGATTTAACAGTTGCCGGATTGATTGTAGAAGAAGGTTTTATGTATTTAAATCCTGCTACACCATTTGAGCCAACTAAATACGAAGAACAAAATAATAATTTCGTTACTTATGGACTATAAAAATATTATCACAATAAAATTTGCACAAGCAGAGCAACCACGATTTGAAGAAAAGAGGGCAAAAGGTTATGTAGAATTCGGTCATCATAATAATTACCCTGAATACTTAATAGGATTATTTAATGAAAGTCCTAAGCACGGAGCAATTATTAAAAGCAAAACAAATTATATATTCGGTCAAGGATGGGATGGAGTAGACCAAAAGGCAAATATTAAAGGAGAAACGTGGAATCAAATTACTAAAAAATGTATATTAGATGATGAACTTTTTGGTGGTTATTATCTACAAATTATTTATAACTTATTAGGACAGATAAAAGATGTATACCACCTTGAGTATCATAAAGTTAGAACTAATAAAGAACAAAATGAATTTCAAGTAAAGAATGACTGGCAAGATAATAAAGAGAAACCTAGATGTTATCCTGCTTTTAATATTAATGACCCTGCCGGAAGTCAAATATTATTTGTAAAACAATACAATCCTAAGTCTGATATTTACCCTTTACCAAACTACTTTCAAGGATTAAATTACATTGAGAGTGATGTACAGGTAAGTAGACATATTTTAGGCAATGCAAAGGATGGTTTTGTTGCTACTACTTTAATTAATTTAAATGGTGGAGAACCGGCAGAGGAAGCAAAAGAAGCAGTTGAAAGAGGAATTAAAAAGAAGTTTACTGGAAGCGAAGGCGATAGAGTAGTTATAATGTTTAACAAGTCAAAAGATAATAGTGCAGAGATTCTGCCTTTATCTTCTACTATGTTAACAAAAGAAGATTTTACAAACGTTAATAATTTAATTCAACAAGAAATCTTTGCTTGTCATCAGGTTACATCGCCTTCTTTATTTGGTATTAAGACAGAAGGGCAGTTAGGTGGTTCAACAGAGATAAGAGATGCTTATAAGATATTTGCCAATACTTATGTTAATGAAAGACAACAAGCAATTGAAGAAGTATTTAATCAGTTATTTAATTATGTAGGTATTAAAGGCGAATATGAATTAATACCAGTTGAACCATTAAGTTTTGAATTTAGTGAGTCAGTAATGGCTGCTAATATGACAAGGGATGAAATTAGAGAGAAATTAGGTTTAGCTTCTGAAATGACTGCGCCTATTTCTACTAATAATTCATTAGCTAATCCTATAGACCAACCTATTTCTGCTTCAAATGATTCTATAAAGAATCTAAGTGGTAGACAATTTCAAAACGTAATGAGGATTGTTAGACAGTTTACTAATGGTAAAATTACAAAGGAACAAGCTGCATTAATGTTAAAGAGTGGGTTTTTATTTACTGATAGTGATGTAAATACTTTTTTAGGTTTAGATTCAGATCCTGCTACATTTTCTGCTGAAGATAGAGATATGGAATTGGTAGAAATGTTTGCCAATTTTAGTGATGAATTAGCTGATTATGAAGTAATAAGTGAAAAATCTGCAAGAGAATTTAATCACTTTGCAGAGATTAAGCAGCTAAGCCAATTAGAAGCAGATATTTTAGGTTATATTAATAAAGATAAGAGAATCACTAGCGAAGGACTTGCACAGGTTTTAAAGGCAGATATAAAGGTTGTAGAGGCAACATTGCAAAGTTTAGTTGATAATAAGATATTAGATGTTAAAGAAGTTAAGATAGGTAAAGATACAGTAATTGAAAGAGTAAGAACAAATGTTGAAGCAGATGCGCCTAAACCTAAAAACTTATTATCTATTGCTTATACTTATGCTTGGAGAAGTATTGTACCAAGTTTAGAAAGGAATACACCATCGCATCCATCAAGAAAGTTCTGTGTTCATATGATGGAACTTGCTAAAACTAAATTATGGTCAAGAGCAAGAATAGAACAAATGAGTGCTGCTTTAGGTTATTCAGTATTTGATAGAGTTGGAGGATTTTGGAATAATGATGGAGAAATAGATACACAATGCAGACACGAATGGAAGGCATTAATAATTCAAAAGAAAAAATAAATGAGCGCAAATATACTTTTTATATCTGAAAATTTAATCAAAAGTAGAACTGGAATAAGTGATGCTATTGATGGTAAACAATTAAAGCCACATATTAAAGTAGCGCAAGACCTATATTTGCAACCTGCTTTAGGTAGTACTTTATATTTACGTTTACAATCAGGAATAGAAGCAAATAATTTATCTGCATTAGAAAAATCTTTATTAGATAATTTTATTACAGATTGTTTGGTATGGTATACTATGAGTTTATTGCCATTTGGTTTAAGTTATCAATTTTTTAGTAAGGGTATTTTACAAAAAACAAGTGAGGAAAGCAATGCTCCAAATAGAGCAGATTTAGAATTGATTGGTAATGAATATAAAAAAACTGCAGAGTTTTACAAACAAAGATTAATTAATTATTTAAGAGAAAACTATTTGTTATTCTCTGAATATTTTAATCCTGCTACCGGATTGGATGTTATATTTCCTGAATTAAAAGCATATACAAGTCCTATTTATTTAGGTAATATTATAGATGGAGTAAGGGTATTTTCTAATAATGCAACTACAGGTGGAGCAACAACTATTTACCATACACCGGCAGCAGGCGACCATAGTTTTTCAGTTGGTGGTTTAACAAATAAAGTAGTTTTAATTGCAATGAGATCAGGATTAGTAAAAGGTATTACAAACTTACCTACTGACAATCCAATGTATTTACAAATTGTTGGTAGTGTAGTTACTTTATCTACTGGAGATGTAACACAAGCAGGAGAGTTATTTTCATTCACAATAAGATAAATTATGGCTTATAAAAAAGCATTAATTCAAAGAGTTTTATTTTATGACTTACAACCAGTTAATAACAACAATAACAAGTCTATTGCAAAGCCACGCAATGATAAAGACTGCAAAGTACGCAACACCGAAAGAGTGGCTATTAAGAGACAGTCAACCTGATTATCCGATAGCTTGTTTTTCTATTAATTCAGGTAGTTTAAATATTGGTAGAGAACAAGTTTTTAATGTTCAATTTTTCTTTTTAGATAAAAGTGGTAAAGAGGCAGAATATGAGAATGATGTAATAAGTGACCAAGTGCAGATTGCTTCTGATATTTTAAGTCTGATGAGAACAAGTAGAAAGATTTACTCAATAGATGATAATGTTACCTTTAATGGTATATCGGATAAGTACGAAGATTATTTAGCAGGAGTAGAGTTAACAATTAATATTTCAACCCAAAACGAATTTACTGGATGCAACGTGCCATTATTATAATTACATTAATACTTTTATCTTTTGGATTAAAAGCGCAGGTTTATCAAGCTATGCCACAGGCAGGTTACGGACCAGTTAAAAGATTTTTAACCGATAGTATATTAACTATTCCGTTAAATATCAATACGTTAAGAAATATAACAGGTGGAAGAGATGCCGGACAGATAAGATATAATGTAACTGATAGTGGACTTTATGTTTATAGCGGTTATCAATGGATTAAAGCAAACTTAGATAGTAGTAATATCTCAAATAGAATTAACGGCAAATTAAATATTTCAGATACTGCAGCAATGCTTTTGCCTTATATGAAATATATTGATACTTTAAGTTTATCTAATAGAATTAATTTAAGGGTAAAATATAGTGATACGGCACAAATGCTTTTACCTTATTTAAGAAAATTAGATACGGCAAGTTTATCTAGAAGGATTGATAAAAAACAAGATTCAATTACATTAACAACTAATTTTAAAAGTGGTGTAGCTACTTTAATAGGTGCTACTTTAAATATTCCAAAATATAGCGATACTTTAAGCGATTCTTATGTACCATATACAGGAGCAACAAAAGATGTTACATTAGGAAACTTTGGATTAAGAGCAAATAAATTAAAGTCTGATTTTTTACTAGAGATACAAAACCAACAAAATATACAAAATGAAACTTTAGATTATACAAGTATAGGAGCAACAAGACAAAGTTTCTCATATTATACTCAATGGATGCAAGGACAAACAACATATACACAAGGTAGTATTTTTATTTATTCTAATTTAGGACAACAAAGTAATACAAGGCTTTATACTTTACCTGTAAGAGATGGTACTTTAGCATTGGTTGAGGACACGGTTAATTTATCAAATAGAATTAATTTAAAGGCAGATAAAGCAACTACAATTACAATTAATTCACAAACTTTTGATTTAAGTGCAAATCGTACTTATACTATTCCTGTTGTTGATACAACTTCTTTATCAAATAGATTAAATTTAAAACTTAATATAAGTGATACGGCAGAAATGCTTAGTAAATATGTACCTTATACTGGGGCTACAAAAAATGTTGCTTTAGGTAATTTTAATTTGTCATTAACTAATTTACAAGTTAATAATATACAAGCAAATAACAATGGAACTGATGACATTGGTGCTGCAGCAGGTTTTACATTTAGAAATGTTTATGCTTATTCATTTATTAAAAGAGGTGGAACATCTAGCCAATTTTTAAAAGCAGATGGTTCAGTTGATTCTAATTCTTATATTAGTGATACAACCTCACTTTCTAATAGAATTAATTTAAGAGTTAAATATAGCGATACTGCAGTTATGCTTAGTCCATATTTAAAGAGTGCAGTTACAAGTGTAGGCTTATCTATGCCATCTGCTTTTACAGTTACTAATAGCCCTGTTACAAGCACAGGAACATTAACAGTTACAGGTGCAGGAACTTCTTTACAATTAATAAATGGTTTAGGAGCATTGCAAACTATTCCAACAAGTTTACCACCATCAGGAAATGCAGGTGGAGATTTACAAGGCACTTATCCAAATCCTACTGTCCATCGCATTCACGGATTTGATATGCAAAGCGGAACACCTGCTGCAGATGATGTTTGGGTATATGGCGGAAGTCCGGCTAAATGGCAGCATCAAAAACTACATTCAAATCAAGTAACAGAAGATGGTAATTTATTTTATACTGAAGGAAGGGTAAGTGCTAACACAGATGTTGCTGCAAATACTGCTGCAAGACATAATGCGGTAACTATTGGAACTGCTAATGGCTTAAGTATATCTACACAAGTTTTAAGTTTAGCAACTGCTTCAACTTCAACTACTGGAGCATTAACTTCTACAGATTGGAATACTTTTAATAATAAAGCAGCAGCACTAAGCGGTACAAATAACACAGTTCCTAAATTTACTTCAGCAACTACGATTGGAAATAGTAATATAAAAGATGATGGAAATGCGGTAAGCATAAGTACAACTGCAGGTTCAAATGGTGCTTTACAAGTAGGTAGTTATGGTGGTAATATTTTAATGAATACTACTAATAGTACAGGTGGATTAATTTTTCAAAATACTTCATCTTCTAATAAATTATGGGATATAAGCAGTTATAATAATGATTTAAATATTAACGAATCAAACGTAGCTTTAGCACCACCTAGAATGATTTTTAAAGCAGGTGGAGATGTAATAGTATCAAGTTTAATTGGTAGTGGCACTCGAATGGTTGTTGCATCTTCTACAGGTATTTTATCTACACAAGCAATTACTGGAGTTGATACAACTTCATTAAGTAACAGAATCAATTTAAAATTAAATATAAGTGATACTGCTTCTATGCTTAGCGGTTATCAAAGCGCAATTAATTCTAAGCAACCACAATTAAGCGGTACAGGTTTTATAAAGGCTAGTGGCACAACAATAAGCTATGATAATAGTACTTATTATTTAGCTTCTAATCCAAATGGATATACAAGCAATACAGGAACGGTTACAAGTGTAGCAACTGGCTTAGGATTAAGTGGTGGTACAATTACAACATCAGGAACTTTATTAGTTGATACTGCTTCTGCATCTATTTTAAGCAGACAAAGAGCAGCTAATACCTATGCAACTACTTCAGCATTAAGTGGATATCTACCATTAACAGGTGGTACACTTACAGGTGCTTTGGGTGGGACAAGTGCTACATTTAGTGGGACTATTAATTCAACAATTACAAATGCTTTAGTATTATCTAATAATACTTCTACCACTCAATATGTTTATACTTCATTAGCAAATAGTGTTGGTAATGCTAGATATGGAGTTGATAATAGTAGTGGGGGTGGATTAGGAACAGGAACAAGTGCAAATTCAGCAGTTTTTGGTAATGCAGGAAATGCAGATGTAGATATTACTACAAACAATATTTCAAGATTAAAAATAGCCTCTACAGGAGCAGCTACATTTAGTTCATCGGTTACTGTTCAATCAGCAGCAGAATTAAGAGTTTATCGTTCAGATAATACACGATATGGAACATTTTATAGTGATAATCTTGCAGTACATATTGCATCAAGTACTGACCCAATAAGAATAACATCTGCTGATAGAACAGAATTTTATAATGTTGGTGTAGAAAGAATGCGTATTACAATTGGCGGCAATGTAGGAATAGGAACTACAAGTCCAAATGCAAAGTTAGAAGTTAATGGTAATATTTACACAACAAGTAACACAAATTTTATTTTATTTGGTACAAACTCTGCTGTAAATCCATACTTACAAGGTGGCTCAGATAATTCTTTTGCTCTTGGAACAGGTAATGCTGCTCGTTTAAGCATATCCTCTACAGGAGCAGCCACGTTTTCTAGTTTAGGCACTGGAACAGTTACGGCATCAAGTGGAACATTATCTACAGTTTCCGATTCATCTTATAAAATAGCCGATGGATTTATTGAAGATGCTTTGCCAAGTGTAATGAATTTAAAGCCTAGATACTTTTATTGGAAAGACAAAAGCGGTTTAGATACTACAATTAGGCAACTTGGTTTCTATGCACAAGAAGTTAATTCAGCAATAGGAGAAGAAGCAGCAAATACACCAAAAGAGAATGCACCTTGGGGTATAACTGATAGGTCATTAATTGCTTATTTAACAAAGGCTATTCAAGAATTATCGGTAAAAAATGAAACATTAATTAAAAGAATAGAAACATTAGAAAACAAATAAAAATCAAATATGAAAAAAACAATCACAACCCTAGTAATGGCATTAAGTATGTCAGTAGCATTTAGTCAAGTATCTGATACGTTAATTGTTAAGATGGACACAACAACTTTTAAAAATGTAATTGCAATTATACAAAAGCAATTGGATTCTAAAGCAGCTTCAAATTATGTTTTAGAAGCATTAAGTAAATATGATTTAATCGCAACAAAGCCTAAAGAAATAAAAAAGTAATATGAAAAAAATAATCCTATCAGCTTTAATCTTGGCATCATTGTCAACAAAAGCGCAAATGTTTAGAAATAGTAGTGATACTGCTATAATTGGAAATGACACAATTTATTATCAAAAAGGAGGCATCTTAATTAAGCCAGTTATAGTTAACTACTTAGGAGATTTAGCTTGGTCATTAAGTTGGACTGCTAACAACTTATCAAGTAACGGAGAAGGATGTAATACCTACGTTACTCTAAGAGGTAAGAACAACAACCAGTTAGCTGATTTTAACTGCTACATTCCGGCATCAGTAGTTGCAGTTTGGGGAATCAGCAATGCTCCAATAGATTCATTTATCTTATCTCAATATCCACGATTTATAAAACAAGACTAATGAACTGGCAGGATTACAAAATATATATTTTAAATGGCTTTGCGCTTTCGGTATCAATGACAAACATTGAAACTTACTTACGCATTACGTTATTAGTATTATCAATAGCTTACACAATTTTTAAACTTTTAAAAAATGATAAAAATGAAAAACTTTAAAACAAGTTTAGCCGGACTTTTAGCCGGTACTCCTTTTATTTTAGATGCTTTGATTCAAGCATATAATGCAGGAACTTTTACGAACAAAAGCGGTTTACAATTAGTTGCTGCTATCGGAGTTGTGCTATTAGGATTATATTCTAAGGATCACGATGTTAAGGGTTTATAGTCTATTAGTAGCAGCTTTCTTATTAGGAGGCTGCTACACCCAAAACAAGGCAGTTAAACAAGTTAACAAGGCATTGGGCAGCTATCCCGAAATAGTGGCTAAAATCGCCTTAGATTCATTCCCTTGTAATGTAATTAAAGTTGATACAATCATCACTCACTTTGATACAACAATCGAGGTAATTTACCCTCACTTTGATACAAGTTTGTCCCAAATAGATACAATTTATAGTACAAAAAAAGTGTACGTAAAATTACCTTACAAGACTGTCTATATTACAAAGTCAGTTGAAAGTACTGCTAAATTAACAATTTTAAATGCTAGTTTAGATTCACTTTTAAAAGTTACTACATCAGTTCAGAAGTCAAATGAGGATTTAACTAGTAAGGTAGGCAGAAAGAATAAAGTTATTTATTGGCTAATTGCTTTATTAATTGGTTTCTCAATACCGTATTTAATTAAGTTTATAAAAATAATAGATATATGAATCCATCAGATGAGTTTTTTAGGTTACTAAAATTATTTGAGGGATGTAAATTAGAGGCATATCGTTGTCCTGCTAATGTCGTCACTATTGGATATGGAAGTATTTTAGATAGCAAAGGCAATCCGTTTCAAATGGGAACTAAGATAACTTTAGCTGATGCAGATTTGTTACTAAAGAACGAAGTAGATAGGAAAGCGAAGTTTCTAAATAAAGAATTAGGAAAAACAATAGTAACACAAAACCAGTTCGATGCCTTATTATTGTTCCAGTATAACTGCGGTAATGCAGCACTAAGTGGTAGTACTTTATTCAAAAAGGTAAAAGCTAATCCTAATGATAAAACTATTGAAGCTGAATTTAAGCGATGGGATAAGGGTAATGGCAAAGTGTTAAAAGGTTTAACAATACGCAGAGCAACTGAATCAAAACTTTATTTTACTAAATAAAATCTATGCGTCCAAGATTCAACAAAACACAAACGGAATGGTGGCAGCAAAAACAGTTATTTGATAAACAACTTTACAAGGTATTAATATTTTCAGACTGTCACGGATGGTTAGCAGATCTAACTGCTTTAAGATGTATTAACCAAGTACTGCAGCATAATAAATTTGATGAAGTAATTATTAACGGCGATGTAACCGATATGCCTTACATATCAAAGCACAGTCAGAAACTTTATCAAGAGGGAATACTTAAAGGATATACCGAAGTCGGAGAGATAGAATACACTAAAGAGCAGATACTTAAGCCTTTACGATTAAGTACAGATGCAAAAATAAGGGTTAGATTAGGCAACCACGATGAAAGAATAACTAATCCTTATAATTTAGGAGATAAGCAACTTGCACGATTAGCAGTACTTTATAAGAATTATAATACTACTAAATACGATGAAATGCTTGATCTTAAGAAAAGCGATGGCTTTATATATGACGAAAGCGACGTGTACAATTTATTCAATATTTTCGACATCACGCACGGATTAAGTTTAAATAAAACTGCAGCAGAAAAAAACATATTTGAATATATGGGTAGTGGAAGCACTGGTCATACGCATAGATTAAATTCTAAGTATTTAACAAATAGAAAGAATCCATACGTATGGCTTGAAAGCGGTTGCACTCGACTAACAAAAGAAGTAGAGTTTTTGCCTACCGGCAAAACTGCAGACTGGCAGCAGGGATTCATTGAAGTTGTATTTACAAAGACAGGATTTTTTGCACAACCTACTTTGATTTTAAATGGAGAGTGTTATTATAACGGTATAATCTATAAAGGATGAACGGCAGCATATTAATACCGGAGAAATTTAAATTGAATGGAAAAACTATTCAGGTGTTAATAGATAATGAATATTGTCACGATAATAAATGTTTAGGAGAAGCAGACTTTACTTTAAATATTATAACTTTGTGTGACCAGTATGCCGGTAAGAAAGTTAATAAAAGAAGTAAAGAGCAGATATTTTATCACGAATTAATACACCATATTTTAAATGCAATGAACTTAGAGAAATTAAAGTATAATGAGTTATTTGTAGACTGCTTTGCTGATAAATTAATTGAGTACGAACGGACAAAAAGATAGTTTGTTTTTTGGTTTTGGTTTTAACCCTGTCATTTTTATGATGGGGTTTTTTATTTGAAACCTAATAGAATCAATAGTTATTAAAATAATTATATATATAATATAATATAAATTAATTTAAAATAAAGTTTAAAAAAAAGTTTATTATATTGAATAATAGTTTATCTTTGGTTTCTAAATAACAATTAAAACTAAAAATTATGAAAACTTTAAAAGCAAAAATTAACACAAAAAGTAATTTTAGAAATTTAAATGGTGTTACTTTAGATGTCATTGAGATATCAGGAAGTAGAGTAAGTTGTATTTATTTTGATAGAATAAATTATATTACAATTGATTTTACTTTACAGGAAGTTCAATTAAGTTATTAATAAAAAAGGGGTGCAGCATCCTATCAACTGCATAAACTAAAAACAAATAAATGAAAACAGTACAACCACCAAATCCGCCAAGTGATTTCAATACTTGGATTAACTACATTTTTAACTTAATAAAAACCAACTATGACACACCAAGAAATTAAAGATGCAATTATTATTTCAATCCTAATTTTTGGCGCATTAATCGCCGACAAACTTTTAAACTTTTAATTATGAAAATCAAATTTAAAACCGAAATTGAAAATGAAATTGAAATTGAATTACCATTATTTTTTAAACTAAATAATGAAACTATTCAAAATTCTTATTTTGCTATTCTTAAAGAAGATTTAGGTATATCTAACTGGGGTGGTAGAGATTTATTAGTAAATAGATACCCTGAACATATTGCTAAATTAACTTTAGATAAAGATTATCAGAAAATATCTGAAGAAGAATTTAAAACTATGTTAACCCAAACTTGTAATTATTTAATCAATTTAATCTAAAAAACAAATGAGCAATTTAATCAAAATTCAAGCCGAATTAAAAGCACCCAAAAATCAGACGAATGCGTTTGGTAAGTACAAGTACAGAAGCTGCGAGGATATACTCGAAGCAGTTAAACCTTTACTTCATAAATATAATTGTCAGCTAATTATCAGCGATTCAATTAAAGAAGCAGGTGGAGTTATTTACTGCGAAAGCAGAATAGTATTTACGGATGGTTTAGAAAACTATTATACTACTGCCTGTGCCGGGATAGAGCCAAACAGAAAGGGAATGGACATTGCACAATCCTTTGGTGCATCCAGTAGCTATGCTAGAAAGTACGCATTAAACGGTTTATTCTTAATAGATGACACTAAGGATGCAGATGCAACTAATAATCACGGTAAAGAAGAGAAACCATTTATGACTGACCAACAAATGATATCTTTAGTAGCTAGATATAATGATGGCGAAAGGGATGTATTTGAGAAAGCAAAAGCGCATTTAGTTTTAAGAGACAAAGATTTATTAACTATAAAAGCAATGAAATGATAGAGCAATATTCAAAAGAATGGTTTGAACAAAGAATGGGCAAGATAACCAGTTCAACCGTTTACAATCTAATGATTGAACCTAAGTTAAAATCTGAAGTAGGTAATTTATCTGCAACCACTAAGGAGTATTTAACTACTAAGTTAGCTGAAAGGCTTACAGGAGTACAAAGAGAGTTTACTTCTAATGCAACCAATCACGGTTTAGAATTAGAGAACGAAGCAATTAAATTCTATGAAGGTAAAACAGGATTAACTATTAAGTCTGGCGGTTACATAGAAAAGATAAGTGGATTGTATGGTGGCACTCCTGATGGATTAATAGAAGGCGGAGGAATTATACAGGTTAAATGTCCTTATAATTACACCAATCACATTAACAATGGTTTAATAGAAGGTCAAGAATATTTTAAGAAAAACTATAAACAATACTACTGGCAATGTCAAAGCGATATGATGATTACAGAAAGTGAGTTTTGCGATTTTGTTTCGTATTGTCCTGAGATTGCAGATAATCTTAAAATGTTTATTTTTAGAATAGAGGCTAATATTGAAGATATGGAATTACTTTTATCTAAGATTAAACAGGCAGGAGAATTTATGAATAACCTTTATAACCAATTAACAAATGACCGATAATTTAAAAAGCATATTAAAGTATATCCAAATTTATACCAATTGCAGCAATTATGATTTAGACAAAGTAGCTTTATTATTTGACAGATATCCTTTGGAAAAGGTTAAGATTCAAGTAATTGAGAAAGAAAAAAAAGAATTTATTAAAAATTATAATGATTTAGATAAATGGACTATCAATTATTTAAAAGAAAATAATATAACTTACGAACAATTAACAGAGAATAATAGAAAATACGAAACTGTTAAACGTAGGGTTGATTTTTCAAAAGCAGCTAGAGAAGATGGATTTTATTTAACTGATATTGGAAAGAAACTTAAGATGCATCATTCTAGTATTATACACCTCGTTAACCACTTTAAACAATAAAAAATGACAACACCAACAAATCAAAATGCAGAAGTATTAAATTTATTACTTACTGAAAAAACAACAACAAGTTTAAATCTTGTTATGAATGGTATTCTTAACCCTACTGCTAGGATATCTTCTTTGAGAGCAAAGGGAGTGAATATCATTTGTAGATTTATTAACCACACTAACAAGTTTGGTAGGTCAATCAGGTACGGCGAATTTTCAGTATTAAACAAAAAAGATTCAAGAAGAATCTACAATGAAATCAATTAATTAACTTGGGGAGGTTAATTGCCTCCCCTTAAATTTTACTTATGATTAACATAAAAAAAGATATATTAGAATATAGAATAAATAATTCAGCAAAGATTTTTTATATTTACCTTGAGCATACAAAAAGAACAGAAAAGTCAAATGCTTACTATGCAGATGCTTTTGAGGTATCTACAATGACAGTTAACAACTGGCTTAATGAATTAAAAGATACCGGATTAGTAGAGGTAACATTTGAGGATAACAAACGTAAAATCACAATCAATGAATAAAAGTTATTACTTTAGCCACGATTATAATTCAGCAAACGATGTTAAAATCTTATTTTTAAGGCAGCAGTTAGGGATGGAAGGTTATGGTATTTATTGGTTCTTAGTTGAAAATCTTGCTCAGGCAGGTGGCATTTTACCTTTAAATATTACTCCAGTATTAGCGATGCAGATGCAGACAAATGAGGTTAAAGTTAAGGCAGTTATTGAAGAATTTAATTTATTTACTATTGCAGAAAATGGATTTTTTTCTAGAAGATTAAACGATCATTTAGGACTGAGAAAAAAGCTAAGCGATAAAGGTAAAATTGGAGCAGCTTTACGTTGGAAAAATGGGGGGGCTATTACCCTCCCTAATGGGGAGGCTTATGCAAAGAAAGAAAGAAAAGAAATAAATAAAGGGGATTTTTTAACAAAAATAGTTCTTTAATACAATTTTAGTTATCAATTAAGTATAACTATCATTTAAAAGCATTTTAAGATATCAAGGTTTGATTTAAAATAACTTTTGAGGGAATCTATCACGAATACATTAACCAACCTAAAAACAGGCTTAAAATGGCTAAACAACCACCAAACAATAAAGATGTCGAAGATAGGATTCTAGGAGTGTTATTAATTGAGCAGAATTCAGTTCATACATATATAGCTAAAATTACAAGTGAGTTTTTTTACAATACTAAAAACCAATTAATCTTTAAAGCGATACAGGGGTTATATGATAAAATGTCTGCTATTGATATAGTAACTGTATCACAATACTTGACTAATAAAAAAGAAATGGACTTAGTAGGCGGTGCTTATGAGATAGTAAAGTTAACTAATAATGTAACCGGCAGTAGTTCAATGAATGATTGGATATTAATACTGCAGCAAAATTATCTACAAAGGAAAGGAATTACAATAGGTCAGGAATTAATTAATGATTCTTATCAAGGCGAGATTGAAAATCATTTGAATAATGCTTCTACTAAGATTTTAAATGCTCAGGAAAGCATATATAAAAATAGTGAGAAAGGGATGGCGCATTACATAATGTCTTTATCAAAAGAAAGGGATGCAGTAATAGAGAACGGACAAATAGGAATAGATACTGGTTGGCAAAGTTTAAATAAATACATTAGCGGATGGGTTAATCCTGATCTTATAATCTTAGCAGCAAGACCGGCACAAGGTAAGACTGCCTTTATGCTTAATGCAATCCTAAATGTATTAAAACAAGATAAGCCGGTAGGAATATTTAGCCTTGAAATGAGTGGGGAGCAATTAGTTAACAGGTTAATTAGTTTAGATTCAGGGATTGCACATCATTTGTTAAGAAATAATAATTTAACAGAAGCGCATAAATTTATGTTAATGGCTTCTGAAGACAGGTTACAAAAAGCAAAATTATACATTGATGATACACCAAGTTTAAATATTAGAGATCTAAGAAGTAAAGCAGCAATACTTAAAAGAAAATACCAAATTGAGTTCTTATGCGTTGATTATCTGCAACTTATGAGTGGAGTAGATAGGAAAGGAAACAGGGAAAGCGAGATAGCAGAAATTAGTCGAGGATGCAAAATAATAGCAAAAGAATTAAATATACCAGTACTTGCATTATCTCAATTAAGTAGAGCAGTTGAAAGCAGAAACGATAAAATGCCTCAACTTTCTGATCTTAGGGAAAGCGGTGGTATAGAACAAGATGCTGATTCGGTTATCTTTTTAATGAGACCTGAGACTTATGGAATAAGAGAAATAGAAGTTGATGGTATGACACATAATTCAGAAGGCAAATGTATAGTTAAGATTGCTAAGAACAGGCACGGAAGTTTAAAAAACATACCATTCCAATTTATTGGAGAAAGAATGGAATTTAAAGAATTATTATAATTTATTTATCATATTGTTGATGTTAACGAAATGATGATAATTCGGCATATTTCCGACATAACCGCCATTTAATGATTATGTTCCCGACATTCATGTCGGAGACATATTTAATAAATTAAGTAGTTATACTACTGATATTTTAATAAAAGTAAACAAATAAGTTGACTATATTATTATTAATACTTAAAAGTAAAGTTATACCTTTAATAAAAAAAAAATTGGTAAAGCAATAGCTATACATTTTGCATGAATTTTACAAAATATTGATGCTATAACTGGTCATTAAAGTCACAATTATAGCTTAATGTGTGACTTATCCAACACATTAATTATACGCAATAGGGTATAAATATCTAAAATATTAAGGATTTATATGCGATAGGGTATAAACTAAAAATTAGAAATATAAATCTAAAATTATAAAAATTAATTGTAAAATAATTTAAATAGCAACAAAATAGAAATATATATCTAAAACAAACTGTTCCAATTTGTCACGCTTTAAATTAAAATTATGAAAACACCCTTAAAAGAATTAATTGAAAGGATTGAAAAGCAAATGTCTGCAATACCCGATGACCCAAATTTGACTGAGAGAGCATTATATGACTCTTATTTAAACTGTAAGAATTGGGCTACTGAATTACTTGAAAAAGAAAGAGAGCAGATAAGTAAGGCTTGGGATGATGGTGATTACGCTTATTTTTATAATAAAGAAACAGGTAGAGATTTTGAAGATGGAGCAGAATATTATAATAAAGTATTTAACAAATAACATATGACAGACATAACAAAATGCGAAGGACAAAAAGGTGCAATTCATTGCCCTTATAAAGAAAATTGCTACAGGTATACTGCAAAGGGGGATGAACTATACCAAAGCTATTTTATGGAATTACCATTAAAAAAAGATAAGTGTGATTACTACTGGGGGGAAAATGGAGAAAAAATATGGAGTACTAAAGAAAGATAGTATTGATAACTTTTTTAATAATGTGAATAACTTTATTTTAATTTTATTTAATGTTAGAGAAAGACTTACACAGGTTAGTTTGCGACTACATACGAAAGCTATACCCTTACGTTATATTTAGAACTGACTTCAGTTCAGGAATGAGAATGAGCATAGGGATGGCAAAGCGACACAAAGCACTCCAGTTCTCAAATGCTTATCCTGATTTATTTATTGCTGAACCTAAAGGAAACTATGCCGGTTTATTTATAGAATTAAAAACAGTTAATAACGTAGTATTTAAAAAAGATGGCACAATGCGAAAAAATGAACATCATCAGGAGCAAGAGATAATGATGATGAAGTTAAGGGGCAAGGGATATAAAGCAGAGTTTGGACAAGGATTCGGACATACGATTAAAATAATAAACGAATATTTAAACCAATAAAAAACAAACCAAATGAGTACAGAAAAAAAACAAGCAATCAGATTAGGAAGCGGTAAAAAGATTAATGAAACTTTCCTATCTTCAAGTCTATGTATCACAGATGCACTAGAGCATTCTTATGAATACAATGGCAAGAGGTATGTAAAAGTAAATATTAATATTTATGCTGAACCGGACCAGTATGGTAAGAATGTAAAAATTACTTTAAATGACTTTGAACCTAAGACAGAAAGTAAAGCAGTAAATATAAACACCAAAAGCAATTTACCATTTTGAAAAATCACACAAAAGTATATTTAAAGTATTTTGGTTATGGACAAGATGATTATATACCCTGCGAAGTATGTGATAATCGTGCAGTTGACATCCACCATATAGAAGCTAGAGGAATGGGTGGCAGCAAAGAGAAAGATTTAATTGAAAACCTTATGGCATTGTGTAGGCAATGTCATTTGTTTTTTGGAGATAAGGAACAATATATGCAATTTTTAAAAGATAAACACAATGAAATTAAGAAATGAAATTATTGAGGATTTACTAAAACGAGAAGATAAAGGAATTAAAACCTATGGAACTACTTTAGATAATGCAAATTTAAATGAATTAGAATTATTAAATCATTTATATGAGGAATTACTCGATTCAGTATTTTATATAAAAAAATTAATTAATGATAAAAGTTAAGGTAGCTGCCATTAAAAGCAATCCAAAAAATCCTAGATTAATTAAAGATGATAAGTTTAAAAAACTTGTAAAGTCAATCAAAGAGTTTCCAGAAATGGAAACAGTAAGACCTATTGTAGTTAATAAAGATATGGTTATACTTGGAGGCAATATGAGATATAAAGCTATGATTGAATGCGGTTATAAAGAAGTTAACGTTGAGGTAGTTGACTGGTCGGAACAAAAGCAGAACGAATTTATTATTAAAGACAATGTAGGATTTGGGGAATGGGAGTGGGATGAGATTGCAAATAGTTGGGATATGGAACAGTTAGAAGGTTGGGGATTAGATTTACCTGTATTTGATTATAAAGAAGTAGAACCAGAAGAAGATGACTTTGATGTGCCGGATGGTGGATTAGAAACTGATATTGTAATAGGAGATTTATTTGAGATAGGAGAGCATAGGTTATTATGCGGAGATTCAACTGATAGCGATGCAGTAGAAAAGTTAATGAATGGACAAAAAGTAGATATGGTATTTACTGACCCTCCATACGGAATAGATATTGTTAGTAATAATGGTAAAGTGGGAGGAGATAATAAAGCTAAAAATGGTGTGTATAGTAAAGTAATAGCAGATGATACAACAGATACTGCAAAAGAGTTTTACGATACTTGTATTAGTTTAGGAATGAATAATTTTATTATATGGGGCGGTAATTACTTTACTGATTTTTTACCATTTACTTCAAGTTGGATAATATGGGATAAAAGAGGCGATATGAATAGTAATAATTTTGCTGATGGAGAAATGGCTTGGTGTAGTTTTGAAACAAGAGTTAGAATTTATAAGCAATTATGGAATGGGATGATAAGAGAAGGAGAAAAAGATAAAAGAGTTCATCCGACACAAAAACCAATTAGGATGTTATCTGAAATAATAACAGACCATATAAAAGGAAATATTATTTTTGATGGATTTTTAGGTAGTGGTTCAATATTAGTTGCATCACACCAACTTAAACGCAAATGCTTTGGTATGGAACTTGACCCTAAGTACTGCCAAGTAATAGTAAACAGAATGCTTAAACTTGACCCAACATTAAGCATTAAAAGAAATGGAATTGATGAAACGCAAAAATGGTTAGATGAACAAGTGTAATGATATAGTACTGGAGATATATAACCATCCTGACCTTATAAAAGCGATAAGCAAAACAAAGCCGGAATCAATACAAGATGATTTAAGACAGGAAATAGCAGTTAGCTTACTACTTCAGCCTTGTGATAAGATAGCAGCTTTATTTGCCTCTAATAACTTATTACGATATGCAATTAAGATATGTTGGTTTATGGCTACTTCTAAAACAAGTGAGTTTTACTATAAATATAAAAAAAGTGATTTATTAAAGGCGGTTGAGTATTTTAATTCTCAATTAGATTTACCGATAATACCTGAGAGTTTAGCAGAAGAGGCAACAAAAGCGCTCACAAAAAATAACATAGACATAGAAACAGACCACGAAATAAGAATATTCAATAAATACGTAGAACTAGGAAGCAATAGAAAAGTAGCAGAGTATTATGGAATACCAGTTAACCACGTTTGTAATATTACCAACAAAGTAAAAAAAGAATTAAAATGTATATTATTAGCCTAGCAGCATTTACCTTTGCTTATTACTTCATCAATGTATTTAATGGGCATATCATACTAAAGCGCATCCTAAAAATACCAATGATAAAACGATTCAGACCATTTGACTGCATCCAATGTCTAACAGTATGGAGTGCTTTATTATTTACATTCTTACCAATACATTTAGT